>Ga0307377_10002397_pt1 | contig 22178 bp, 15 predicted proteins | sample TR3MG_FD_202535 | JGI IMG/M metagenome (GOLD analysis project Ga0307377, IMG submission 202535) | Soil microbial communities from Risofladan, Vaasa, Finland - TR-3 | ecosystem: Environmental > Terrestrial > Soil > Coastal area > Acid sulfate soil | place: Finland: Risofladan, Vaasa | collected...
CGGCGGACTGGCGCTGGGCGCGACGCTGGCGATCCGCAAGGCCCAGGCTCGCATCCGTAGGACCTCCGAGACGAGCGAGGGTCTCCGGAAGGCCCGCGAGAACCCGGTTGTCCGGCTGCTCCTCTGGGCGGCGCTCGGCAAGAGAAGACCCGCCGACGAGGACATGGCGGCCTCGGCGCCGCTGCTGAGAAAAGGGCGGCTGGTGGCCGGCGGCGTCATTCTGATTCTGGTTGTCGCCTTTCAGGCGCTATTCCTGGACCGACTGGCCCGACAGAGCATCGAGGCCGCCGTCGCCCTGGCCACCGGCGCCGAGGTCAACGTCGGAAAGGCCGACCTTTCGCTCCTGTCGGGACGGCTCGTCGTCGAGGGGCTCCAGGTAACCGACGCCGCGCGGCCGGCGTACAACCAGGTCCAGGCCGACCGCATGGTCGCGGACGTGAGTCTGGAGGACCTCTTGGCGCGCCGGTTCGTCCTGGACTCGGTCGAATGCGACAACATGCAGTTGGACGTTCAGCGCGCCGTGCCCGGCCAAGTGTACCGCGAGCCGGCGTCGAAGGAGCCGGTCCTACCGCCCTTGGATATCGGCGGCCTTGGAGAGGTCAAGGCGTACTATGAGCAGGCCAAGCGACTGAACGAGAAGATCCAGAAACTCAAGGAGTTCCTTCAGTCCGACGAGTCCGCCAGGAGGGCGCCCTCGAAGGACGACCTGGAGGAGGAGGCCCGGCTGCGCGGCTACCTCAGGCTCTCGGCCCAGGGATACCTTGCGCGGCATCCGACGTGGGTCGTCCGCAACTTGAAACTCACCGGCGTCAAGGTCCATCAGGACCTGCCGGGCGTCACGATCGAAGGGCACAACCTCTCGAGCCGCCCCTCGCTATATCCGGAGAAGATGGAAGTGAAGGTCTATCCTGAGGAAAGCGTTCTGGAGGGCCTGAAGAAGGGACTCTTGGACAAGGGCACGGGCGAAAAGGGCCTCCTGGACGGCGTGAAAGGGTTATTCGGCAAGGATTGACGGGCCTGACCGCGAGGCCCTGCACTATCCTTTGCCCGCCAGGTGTCGCGCGAGGTACCGCCCCGTGTGGCTCTCGGGTGAGCGGACAAGGCGTTCGGGCGGTCCGGCGGCGATGACGCGGCCGCCGGCGTCGCCCCCCTCCGGCCCCAGGTCGATGACCCAGTCGGCGCTCTTGATGACCTCGAAGTTGTGTTCGATGACAATCATCGTGTTGCCCAGGTCCACCAGCCGCGCCAGAACGTCGAGGAGGCGTTGGATGTCGGCGAAATGGAGGCCCGTCGTCGGCTCATCCAACACGTAGAGCGTCCGGCCGGTGGAGTGCTTCCCGAGTTCGGCGGCGAGTTTGACGCGCTGGGCCTCGCCGCCCGAAAGCGTCGTCGAGTTCTGTCCCAGCGCGATGTACCCCAGGCCGACGGCTTCCAGCGTCTCGAGTTGATCGACGATACGCGGAAAGTTCTCGAAAAACTGAAGGGCCTCGCTCACCCGCATTTCCAGCACGTCGGCGATCGTCTTCGCGCGGTACGTGATTTCGAGCGTCTCGCGGGCGTACCGGCTGCCGTGGCACTCGCTGCACGTCACGTACACATCGGGCAGGAAATGCATCTCGAGTTTCCTGACGCCCTGGCCCTGGCAGGCTTCACAGCGCCCACCCTTGACGTTGAAACTGAATCGGCTGGGCCCGTAGCCCCGAACCTTCGCCTCGCGTGTCTGGGCGAAGACGCGCCGAATATGATCGAACACCTTGGTGTAGGTGGCGGCGTTGGATCGCGGCGTGCGGCCGATGGGGCTTTGATCGATCTCGATGACGCGGTCCACGTCGTCCGCCCCGGAGAGGCGTCGATAGGCGCCGCATTTTTCGCGGCTTCCGTACAGTTTCCGCCGAAGCGCCGGCGCCAGCGTTTGACCGACCAGCGTGCTCTTGCCCGAACCGCTCACGCCCGTGACGCACACCAGGCACCCCAGCGGAAAGGCGACCGAGAGGTTCTTCAGATTGTTCTCGCGGGCCCCGGAGAGCCGGATGGCTCGCCGGCGGCTGGCGCGGCGCCGCTTCGCCGGAATCGGAATCGCCATGTGGCGCGCCAGGTACCGCCCCGTCAGCGAGCCTTGGGAGGCGGCGATCTGGGGGACCGTTCCCTCCGCCACAATGCGCCCGCCGTGCTCGCCCGCGCCGGGGCCCATGTCCAGCACATGGTCGGCCGCACGGATCGTGTCTTCGTCGTGCTCGACGACGACGACGGTGTTCCCCAGGTCGCGCAGGCGCTGGAGGGTGTCGAGAAGCCGGCGGTTGTCGCGCGCGTGCAGGCCGATCGTCGGTTCGTCCAGGACGTAGCAGACGCCCACCAGGCCGCTGCCGACCTGCGTCGCCAGGCGGATGCGCTGTGCCTCGCCGCCGGCCAGAGAATCGCTCGAACGGTCGAGCGTCAGGTACCCGACGCCGACGCCCATCATGAACCGCAGGCGGTTGCGGATTTCGGCGACGACCTGGCGCCCGATCGTTTCCTTCTCGCCTTCCAGGTGAAGGGAGTCGAAGAAGCCGGCGGCTTCGGCCACACTCATGGCGCAGATTTCGTGGATGGCTTTGCCGCCCACCGTGACGGCTCGCGCCTCCGGCCTGAGGCGCGCCCCCCGGCAGGCCGGGCAGGGCTGCTCGCTCATGAACTGTTCGAGCCAGCGCCGGACCGACGCCTTGCGGTTCTTCTCATCCAGGCGCTGGAGGCTGGGGATAATGCCTTCCCATGGCTCGGCGGAGCGCCCGGCAGGTTCCCGCTTGCGTCCGGCGTTCGGCGTTCCCCCATGGAGCAAGGCGTCGCGGGCGCCCTTCGGAAGTTTGCGGAAGGGCGTCTCGGGGTCCACCTTGAAATCGTGGATGAAGCGGGCGAGTGCCTCCTCGTAGAACGACCGGTAGCGGTGCGGGCCTGCCTTCCATGGCGCCAGCGCCCCGGCCGCCAGCGAGAGGTCCACGTCGGGGACGATGAGATTCTCGTCGAACTGCTGGACGGCCCCGAGGCCGTGGCAGGTCGGGCAGGCCCCGTAGGGGCTGTTGAAACTAAAGAGACGGGGCGAAAGTTCCTCGAAACTCAGGTTGCAGCGGACGCACGCGTACCGCTCGCTGTAGAGGGTGTTCTTCCAGTCCCGGCGCGCCGGGATTTCGTGGCTGATGACGACCAGACCGTCGCTCATCCTGAGGGCCGTCTCGACCGAATCCGCCAATCGGCTGCGGGCCGCCTCCTTGGCCACCAGCCGGTCGACGACGGCCTCGATGGTGTGCCGGCGGCCTTTGGCAAGTCGCGGCACGTTCCTCAGTTCAACCATCTGGCCGTCCACACGGGCCCGCACGAAGCCGTCCGCCGCCACCCCGCGGAGGACCTCCTTGTGCTCGCCCCGCTGGCCGCGAACGAGCGGCGCGAGGACCATCAGTCGCGTCCCCTCCGCCAGACCGAGAACGCTCCGCACAATCGCCTCCGGGCGCTGCCGGCGAATCGGCCGCCCGCACTTCGGGCAGTGCGGCTCACCGACCCGCGCAAAGAGCAGCCGCAGGTAATCGTGAATTTCCGTGACGGTCGCCACGGTCGAACGCGGACTAAATCCGGCGCGACGCTGCTGGATGGCGATGGTGGGCGGCAGCCCCTCGATGGCGTCCACGTCCGGTTTTTCCATCTGCTGGAGGAATTGCCGCGCGTACGCCGACAGCGACTCGACGTACCGCCGCTGGCCTTCCGCGTAGATGGTGTCGAAGGCGAGGCTCGATTTGCCGCTGCCCGACAGGCCCGTCACCACCACCAGTTTGTCGCGCGGAATCCGGACCGTCAGGTTCTTCAGGTTATGCTGGCGCGCGCCCTGGACGAGGATGAACTCATCCCCGTTCGGCCCCGGTTCTTGGGGCGCAACGTTCCCCTTCGGCGATGGGGTTGCGGCAGATGCCATGCGCGCGGGTCCTTTGGGCGGAGCCAATCTCCGCACTCGAACCCCTTATCATAGACCGAGCCGCCGCAATGGGCAAGATGGGACACGGGGAGAATGGGAAGAGTTGGCCGCTCGCTTACGCCGACGCGTCGGCCAGGGCTTCCTGCCGGGCGCTCCACAACTCCGCCTGCGACCAGCCGACGTCCACGCGCGACCAGGGCAGGACCTCGTCCTGCCCGCGCTCGCGGTGAGCGTAGAACGCCGGGTCCACGCCGGCCGCCTTAAAGCCGGCCTGCCAGGCGGCGGGCTTGAACGTCTCGTCCCACGCGTCGAACCGGGCGCCCGCCCGCCAGGCCTCATAGACGGCCCGCCCGATTCTCCGGTCGCCGCGCGCCAGCGCCCCCTCCAGCAGGCTCCGGTCGAGGCGGTGAATCCGCAGGTTGATCCGCCGCTCACGCAGGTCCTCGTAGAGCATCTCGCGGGCGCGATCGAGGTACGCGGCATCGGCCATCCGGACAAACTGGAACGGCGTGTGCGGCTTCGGAACGAAGTTGGAGACGGCGAGGTTGATGCGGCCGGCGCCCTTGCCCGCCTCGCGCCGCAGGTCGCTGATGGCCCGGGCCAGACGCGCGATGCCCCGGACGTCGTCGTCCGTCTCGGTCGGCAGACCGATCATGAAATAGAGTTTCACCAGGTTCCAGCCGCGCCCCCACGCCTGGCGCGCCCCGGCAAACAAATGCTCGTCGTCCACCGCTTTGCCGATGATACGACGCAGGCGGGGCAGGGCGGCCTCCGGCACCAGCGTCAGGCCGCTCTTGCGGACGCTGCCGAGAAGCCTCGGCACGAGTTCCAGTTGGTCGTTGGTGCGCAGGCTCGGCAGGCTGAGACTGACGCCCTTCGGGGCGAACTCCGCGTCCAGCGTCGTCAGGATGGCCTTGATCCGCGGATGGTCGCTCGGTGAAAGGCTCGTCAGGCTGATTTCCTCCTGGCCCGTGTGGGTGTAACAGGCACGCGCCAGTTCCAGAATCTTCTCGGGACTCCTCAGGCGCACCGGCCCTTTCGTGTGGCCGGACTCGCAGAACCGGCACCGGCGCGGACAGCCCCGCATAATCTCAATCGTGATGCGGTCGTGGACGGTCTCGGTGTTCGGCACGAGCGGGGCCGTCGGAAACGGCGCGCTCTCGAGGTCGGCGACGTGGGCGGCGCGCGTCCGCTCGGGCAAACCGTCGGCCTTGGCCTCCACCGCGGCCAGGGTCCCGTCGCTGTTCCACGATGGTTCCAGCAAGCCGGGGGCGTAGAGAAAATCGAACTCGCGCGCGAGGGCCAGGATGCGCCGGGCGCGAGGCATTTTTTCATCCCGCAGTTGGGCGTAGCGCGCAAGAACGCGGGGCAGGGCTTCCTCCGCCTCGCCCACCAGCGCCACATCCAGAAACGGGGCCATCGGCTCGGGATTGTTGACGCCCGAACCGCCTCCGAGGATGAGCGGGTCTTCCTCCCGCCGCTCAGCCGCGAGCACCGCAATGCCCGCCAGGTCGAGCATCCCCAGGACGTTCGTGTAGAGCATCTCGTACTGGAGCGAGAAGCCGACCACGTCGAAATCGCGGACCGGGCGGCGCGATTCCCACGAAAAAAGCGGGATGCCCGATTCGCGCATCCGCTCCTGCGCGTCGCCCCACGGCGCGTACGTCCGCTCGCACAGGAACTCCTCCCGTGCGTTGAGCACGTGGTAAATGATGCCGGACCCCAGGTGGCTCATGCCGATGGCATAGGTGTCCGGAAACGCCAGGCAGAACCGCAGGGCGACGGCGTCCCATTGCTTGCGGACGGCGTTCACCTCGCCGCCGATGTACTGGCCGGGCTGCTGGATGAAGGGCAGGAGATCCCGCGAGACGGCGTCGGCGATGGAGGCGTTCGGGTCGATCATAGGGGGGTTACGGTATCGCGGGGAGGGCGGCCCGTCAAGGAGGCGACGCTGGATGCGGCGGGACGGCAACCGAAGGATGGTCGGGGTGGCGGGATTTGAACCCGCGGCCTCGTGGTCCCAAACCACGCGCGCTAGCCAAACTGCGCCACACCCCGGTGCCCGTCCTTATAGTGTCGGCAGGGCCTCTTTGCAAGGTCGTATCCAAAGTCAGCGCGGATCCTCGACGCTGGCGTTTGATATCTCGACTTCCAGGACGACCGGCAAGTGGTCCGAAAGGTCGCTCGCGACGACCTCCTTTGAGCTGATCCGCCACGTGGGCGGCACCAGGATCCAGTCGATCACCTTCATGGGCCGGCCCGCGCGGAACGTCAAGTCGCTCGGGGCCGGTCCCGTGGTCGGGCTCGCCCGGTAGCCGCCCGATTCGAGGAGAATCGACATGGCGTTCTCGCCGTCAGGGCTGAGGACGGCCGTTGGGAACCCCGGCGGCGTCGAGTTCAGGTCGCCCGCGACGACGAGCGGCAGACTCGACTCCAGGCGAAACGCTTCAATCTGCCGCGCCTCGGCCACACGGGCCGCCTCCGACCGATGCTCGAGGTGGGTGGCCAGCAGATTGAAGCGGACCCCGGGCGCGAGCTCGATCTCGGCCACGAGCGCGTTCTTCCGGCCGGCCAGCGCGGTTTCCCACGCCCGGTAGCCCGGCAGCGCAAGGAGCCGCGCCGCTCGGACGGGGTAGCGGCTGAGGATGGCGTTCCCGATGCGGATGCGAACCAGGGGAACGGCCAGGTCGTAGTTGCACTGCTCGACGCACCAGGGGAACCCGCCCGCCCGGGCGATGGTGCAGGCCTGGTCGACGTACCCGCTCGAGACCGTGTCGAAGTCGATCTCGTTCAGGACCACGAGGTCCGCGCGGTGGTCCTCGAGCATCTTGCCGATGGCGCGGAGGCGCGCCAGGTGCGCCTCGCGGTCGTGTTGCCACGCGACGCCGCCGGCGCCGCCGCCTCGGGCGATGTTGTACGTCGCGATGGTGAGCCGGCCGTGGAACTTCGGGGTCGGACGGTTAGTGTCCAGCGTGAGGGTCTCGACCGACCAGCGAGAGCACAGCAGCCGGTTGCCCGCGAACCAGACGACGACCACGCCGATCGCGACGAGAAGGATCCGTAGCGACGTGCGAACCCACGCTTTCCTTGTCCGAGGCGCCATGGCCGAGCCTCCCCTGTGAGCCAGCCGCGCGCGAGCTCAAGGCACCCCATAGCATAGCGGCCGGCCGGCCGGATGCCAGCGCCCGGTGCGAAGGACCCGGGGAGTTCCGGTGACATGGAACTGAATTGGGTTGACTCAACCGATCTGGAACGGCGTCTGTCCCGTCGGCTCTCCCCCCGCGGTGCGGGGGCTTGAACGGCGCGCGGGTCAGCCCGACCGCGCTTCGGCCAGCGTTCGGATCTCTTCGAGCAGCGCGTCCAGCAAGTCCGCTTCGGTGACCTTGCGCACGGCCTCGCCGCGGCGGAAGAGGACGCCGTGACCTTTTCCCGCCGCGACGGCTCGAACGGCGTACGGGCGCGCGGTTCAATCCGCCCGCACGAGGCGACGAACCGGGGCATGGACGCGCTAAGGTTCCGGCGTCTTGGCGTCGGTGCGGAGGCCTTCGGCCCGTCCGCGAAGGGCGTCCGGGTCCACCGGTTCCGCTCGCTTCAGCGCGAAGCGGAAGGCGTGCGTGTCGTACCGGTTGCCGGGTACGACCGTCTCGAACGCCAAGTCCGCCCCCAGCCACTCGTACATGGGCGCACGGACAGCGGCGGTCGAGACGAGCGGCTCGTAGCCGGACGCCTCGAGGCGCACTTCGTACGTGCCGTACCACGTGAACGGGACGGTGCAGGGGGTGCGTCCGACCTCGTTCTCGTTGAGCCAGCAGAGGGCGCCCTGGGGCTCGGAGTCAATGGTGATGGAGCGGTGGACCTGCCCGTAGCATCCTGTGATGGCCATGCCCGCCGCCAGCACCACCGCCGCCAGAATTGCTCGTTTCATGGTCGTGCGCCTTTCCGGCGTTTCGGGCGCGCCTTGTGTGTGGCGGCCGGTTCGAGGATTTCGGCGTCCATGGCCTGGGTGTCAAGGACGGCGGCGGTGCTTCGGCCCGTGACCCATCCGCCGCACTCTCCGGGATTCAGGACGAGCCTGCCCTCGTCGCGGTGAACCAGGGGCTCGTGGGTATGACCGAAGATGATGATGTCGGAGGCCTCGGCGTCCTCGTGGGAAAGCGTTTCGCGGACGTGGACGAGGCAGATTTTGCGTCCTCCGAGTTCCAGATGCCGCGGCCCCGGGGCGATGTCGGGCAGGAGTTTCGTGAGGCCGGCCCGTTCTCCGTCGCAATTGCCGAACACGCCATAGACCCTCAGGTCCGCCTCCAGAAGGCGTTGGAGGGCGAACGGGGCGACGTAGTCGCCGGCGTGCAGGATCGCCTCGGCTCCTGCGCGCCGAAAGGCCCGCAGCGCGGCCGAAAGGGTTTCGAGATTGTCGTGCGTGTCGGCAAGGATGCCCAGTTTCATCGCGTCCTCGCGTCTGCGTGCCGCCAGTATAGGCCCCCCGCGCAAAAGGTGTCAAGCGAAAGGCGGAGCGGCGGGAAAGGGGTAGTGTCCTCCCAGCCGTCTGATAGGATGGCGGGACGGCGTTGTGAATAATCCGGGGTCGGTCGGCGTTTTAAAAGACGAGCGGCGTGTGCGGGGCGGGAAGAGTGGATGAGACCGAGGCGGCATTGATTCGGCGGTGCCAGGCGGGCGACAAGGACGCCTTCGGAGGCATTGTGCGCCAATACGCCGGCCGCGCCACCGGTGCGGCCTACCTGATGCTCGGCTGCCGGGAGGAGGCGCTGGACGCCTCGCAGGAGGCGTTTGTCCGCGCCTGGCGGCACATCCGTCGCTTCGACCCCGCCACGCACTTCTATTCCTGGTACGCCCGGATTCTGCGGAACGAGTGCATCAGCCGCCTGCGCCGGCGCGCGCGGCGCCGGACGGTTGCGCTGGTCGGCGACCCTCCGTCGGACGGTGACGGGAAAGACCCGGCGCTGCTGATGGAGCGTACGGAATGGGACCGACGCGTTTGGCGGGCGATCCTTTCGCTCCCTGCGCCGCAGCGGGAGATCATCGTTCTGGCCCACTTCCAAGGGCTTTCCTACAAAGAGATGGCCCAGACCATCGAGATTCCAATCGGTACGGTGATGTCGCGTCTGCATGTGGCCCGGCAGGCCCTTCGGACCCTTCTGGCAGGAGAGGAGTGATGACCTGCGAGCGTTTTCGTGAGCGGATCAGCGCCTATGTGGACGGCGAGTTGGAGGCCGAGGAGCGGGCGCGGTTCCAGGAGCACCTGGAAACGTGCGGCTCTTGCCGCCGGGAACTGGCCGACATCGCCGCCCTGAAGGAGGAACTCGATATGATGACCTTTGAAGAACCCTCGGATGCCGCCCTCCATCGCTATTGGTGCAGCGTGTACAACCGCCTCGAGCGGGGTATCGGCTGGATTCTGTTTTCCTTTGGCGCCATCGTTCTGCTATGCTATGGCGGGTTCAAACTGGTCGAAGAGGTGGTCCGCGACCCGGCGATTTCGTGGATCGTCCGGGCCGGAGTCGTTGGACTGGTGTTCGGCCTGGTGATCCTTTTCGTGTCGCTCGCGCGCGAACGCCTGACCGTCTCGAAGACGGACCGCTACTCCAGGGAGGTCAAGCGATGATCCTGGCGACCACCGACTCGATCGCCGGCAAGACCATCCGGCAGACGCTGGGGATCGTTCGCGGCAACACGGTCCGTGCCCGGCACATCGGCAAGGACATTAAGGCCCTCCTCCGCAACATCATCGGCGGCGAGATCGAGGAGCACACGAAACTGATGGCCGAGTCGCGCGAACAGTCTCTCGACCGCCTGGTCGCCCACGCCCAGGAACTCGGCGCCAACGCCGTCGTCAGCGTCCGCTTCGCCACTAGCCAGATCATGGGCGGCGCCGCCGAAATCCTGGCCTATGGGACCGCCGTTGTCGTGGAATAGGGGGCTCGCGGGCCGCGCCCGCACGAAAAGGAGCATACGATGCAGACGCGACGGATCGTTCTTGGGACTGTGGCGATGGCTTTGGTGGCCGCGGGAGTCGCTCACGCGGCACCGGCCGAAGCGTGGTCCGTCTCCGTCCCCGCCGATGCGATCGCGGTGGTTGCGGTGCGCAGCATCGCGGAACTGGACGCGGGCCTGAAGGCTTTGCTTGCCGATCCCGGCGCGCCGGGACAACCGGGCCTCGGTGACGTGATGGTGCAGAACCTCCTGCCCGGTGCGTTCGAGACCACCGGGCCCGCGCTCTTCGTCGTCCTGATGACCGACGACGGGCCGCAGATTGTCACCATCCTCCAAGGCAAGGACCCCGCCAAGTTGGAGGAGGCTCGGGTTCCCGGCATCGAGAATTTGCCGGCCGACGTCGTGGCCGTCCGCAGGCCGACCCCGCCGACCCCGCCTGGCGCTCCGGAAGGTTTTAAGATGCCCGATCCCCCGCCGCTCTTCGTTCTCACACTGGACCGCTGGGGCGTTGTCGCCAACGGTTTGGGGGCGCTGACGGCGTTCCAGTCCGCCGCCGAACGCATGGCTGTCGGCACGGCCGCGGGCTCGCGACTGACCGATCATGTCGCCTGGGTCCACGTTAACCCGAAGGCCGTCAAGGCGCTTCTCGCGGGCCTAATGGAGAAGGTTCAGACCCAGGCCGGTCAGGGCGGAGCCCCGGCCATGCCTCCGGCCGTCCAGCGGATGATAGATTGGTACGTCTCGCTCCTGGACCACTTTACCGCGATTGACCTGATGGCCGATCTCGGCGCCGATGGTGCGGTCGCCACCCTGGAAGCCGAGGTCGTCGAGGGGAGCCCTGTGGTGGAGATGCTTTCGGCGGCCGAGGCGACGACCGGTTACTCCGGCGCGCTGCCGCCCGCGGAAACGTTCCTCCTGGCCGGCTGGGGCCGTTGCGACTTCGCCAAGGCTGCGCCCTCCATGAAGATCCTCTTCAAGCCGTTTGTGGATGCCCTGACCGCGGACGGCGACGAAGAGTTCCGAAAGACCGTGGAGGACCTCTGGGCGTCGTACGATGAGTGGGGCGCGGTCCTGGGGCATTCGTTCGCGTTCGCGATGGATGCGGCGCCGCCGGGCCAGGGCATGTACCGCCTGGTCGAGACTTTCGAGGTCACGGACGAGCAGCAGTACCGCGACCTTATGGACAAGTGGATGCCCATTGCCAAAGACATGATGGGGGGCCTGACCGGGCAGATGGGCGCGATGCCCGGCATGCCGGGTATGACGATGGACATGACCTATGAACCCGCGGCCGAGGAGATTGAGGGCGTGAAGGTAGACCGCATGCGCTTCACGGTGGACGTGCAACTGCCCGAAGGCGCTCCGCCCGAGGCGGCCGCGCAGATGAAGCACATGATGGACGTGATGTACGGCCCCGAGGGAATGGTCATGCGCGCCTGTGTCGTCAATAACCGGGCGGTCATCACGCTCGGCGACGTCGAGACGATGGCCCGTGGTATCCGAGCGGCCCGCGGTGAGGGCGGCGCGTTCACGGACAATGCCGCTGTCGCCGCCGCCGTCCAGCGCATCCCCGCCGACGCCGTCGGCCAGATGCTCCTCTCCGTTCCGTCCTACGTTCATCTTATGGTGCGGATGACCGAGCGGATGATGGTCGAGAGTCTTCCCGAGCCGGTCCGCGGGCGGGCGGTGCTGGAGGCCCCGCCGATGCCCAAGGCGCCGGGGCTGGGGGACTTGACGGCCCTCGGTGTGTATGTGGAAGGGCAGACGGTCCGCATCCGGGCCGACGTGCCCGCCTCCGAGGTCCGGGCAGCGCGCGATATCGGCCGGGCCTTCAGCGCCCGCATGATGTGGATTATGCAGCAGCGGATGCAGTGGGCCCAGGAGCAGCAGGGCCGTATGCAGGAAGGGCCCCCGGCTGCCGAGTGACAACAACCGGCCTCGTGGCCGATGACATAAGTGCCGAAGAGTTTCGTAAACGCCTCTTGCAAAGAGAAAGGGGGACAACCATGTCCCGGATACGTTTGGGTTGCCTGGCGGTGGTGCTGCTGTCTGCGTGGTGGATGCTGTCGGCCGGATGCGCCTCGGAGGAGGCCCCGCCGCCTCCGCCGCCTGAAGCGCCCGCGCCGGTGGTCGAGGTGCCGCCGACTCCGCAGGTGCCGGAGGCCGTCCAGAAGGCGCTGGTGGAGGTGGTCGGCTTGGCGCCGGCCGATGCGATCGCCCTCGGTACGTTCCGAAGTCCCAAGGCGATGGTCGAGCAGATGAACGCCTTCGCCGGCCCCGAACTGAGTGCCCTCGCGGCTGTGCCCATCGGTTTCCTGCCGCCCGGCGTTTTCGATATGGAAGGACCGGTTGGCTGGACCGTTTTCATGAGCGAGCGTGGCCCGGCGTTCGTCTTCGTGATGCGCGCCAGACCCGGCGCCGTCTTGGAAGGCGAAGACGTGGGTGAGGGCGTCACGAAACTCGTCTTGCCCGCGCTGCCTAAGGCCCCCTTTTACTGTGCCCTCGAAAAAGGCTGGATCGTCTTCTCCGGCGATTCGGCTTTCGTACAGGCATTCTGCGCCGCCCAGGCGCACCTAAAAGTGGATGAGGCCACGGCCGCTCGCGTCGGTCAGTCCCTCGTATGGGTCCGTGTGGACATGAAGTTCACGGCGGCCATGGCCAAGGGCGTTATCGCGATGCAAAGATCGCAGATCCAACAGGGCCAGGAAGATCCCGAAAGTGCCGACAAGGCGGCCCTGCTCGATTGGCTCGAAGATCTGGTTGACCAACTCCAAACGGTCGAACTGGCCTGTGACATCAGCGGCGACGCGATGACTTCTCACCTGCGCTTTGCCTTCAAGGACGACGCGGCGCTGCTCGACATCGCCCGCACCCTCGAACCCATCGCTACCTACGAAGGGATGTTGCCCGAGAGCGACCGCTTGCTGGTGGCCTCGTGGGCGAACGTCAACTGGGACCAGATGACGCCGCGGGTGAAGGCGTTCCTTCAAGTGCCTGTCGACGCGGCGCTCAAGCAGTTGGACAAGATGGGAGGCCCCGCCCCGACCGACCTGCCCGAGGGTTTCCAGATGCCTCCCGGACCGCCGTTCGCGGCGTTCGGCAAATCGCTCCGGGAAATGTGGAATCTGGCGGATGACTACCAGACGGCCTTGGCGGGCCGGCACGCCTCGCTGGTGGAGGTTCCCGGGCCCGGCGAGGGTCTTATCTGGACGACCGAGGTCCACGCCCTGAAGGACAGCGCCGCCTTCCAGGTCCTCGTTGACAAGGCTATGGCGGTTGCCTCCGATCTGGTCGGTGCCGTTCTCGAAAGCATGCCGGCGGGGCATGGCGGGCCGAAGCCGGATATTGACTTCGAGCAGGTCAAGAACGCGGAAACGATCGAAGGCGTGAGCATAGACCAATTGCGCTTCCATATCGGCTTTGCCGTTCCCGAAAACGCCCCGCCCCCCGTTGCCGAGCAGATGCAGCGAATGGACGACATGATGAAAACCCTCTACGGTCCCGAGGGGCTGACCTTCCGCGTCGCCATTGTCGAGAACCGGGCCCTTGTCGCCTTGGGCGGCCCCGACGTCATGGCCCGCGCGATCCGCAATGCGCGCGGCGAAGTCGGCGATCTGGCGAAACAGCCGGCCGTGGCTGAGGCGATCCAGCGTCTGCCCGGAAAAGCCCGTCTCGCGGTGGTCGTCTCCGGCCCCGCCTACGCCTATATGTATGGCCGACAGGTTGAAATCATGTTGCACATTTTCCTTTCACCCGAGTTCACTGAGGCGTTGGCCGATGTGCCTCTGCCGGCGCTCGAGTTCCCCGCGCCGGGCGACTTGACGACTGCGGCCCTTACGATTGAGGGTAGCACACTGGACCTTTCGATGCACGTTCCCGCGTCCGAGATCGAGCGCGCGGTGCCGGTCATCCGCCAGGCGGTATCGCGCGCGATGTTCTATGGCATCCACGGGGGTCTTCGCGCTGTCGCTGGGTCGATGCATCCGTCGGGGGGAATGATGCACGAGGAACCGTGGGAGCCCGACGAGGAGTTCTTTGAGGAGGAGGAGGGGGAGGTAGTTTCTCCTCCGCCCGGACCCGGGGCGCCGGAGAACGTGCCGTCGGAAGCGTTGCCCGAGGAGCTGCCGGAACCGGTGCCCGTGCCGCCGGAGGTGCTGAGCGAGGAACCGCCGGAGCCGGCGCCCGCGCCGCCGGAGTCGCCCGAAGCCCCGCCGCCCGGCGTGCCGCAGTAGCGCGCCAGGCCGAATACGAGATGTGTTCCAAGCCTAGGGATGCTAATCCCTAGGCTTGGCTTTTCCGCTGGACGCTGCTTCGCCAAGCGCTTCGCGCACCGCTGACCACACGCCCTCCAGGCCGATGGTGTCCATCGTCCCGTCCGGCGATCCGCCTTCGCCCTTCGGGCTTCGGCGGACAGGCCGAAGGAGGCGGACATGGGACCCGCGCGGACCCCAGACGCGCGCGTCGGTCGGGCCGAAGAGGGCGACGGTCGGCGTTGCGCGCCCGCCCGGACCGCGCACCGCCGCCGCCACCTGGGTCACGCCGGAATCATTGCCGATGTAAACATCGGCTCGTGCGAGGACCCCCGCCACCGTTTCGAGGGGCGCGTCCGCCAGTACGGCGTCGTTCGCATCGGCGGCGGGGGCGCCCGGACGCTCCATCTCCGCCGGGCCGAGCAACCACACGACCTGCCGACCGGCTTGTTCTCGAATTCGCTGCGCGAGCAACTCGAATCGCTCCATCGGCCAGTTCTTCCGCGCCGAACCGCTCCCTGGATGGAAGGCCGCGAATGGGCCGCCGATTCCCTTTTCCGCCAGCGCCGCGCGGGCCGACTCCAGCGCTGCCTGTGAAACGGGAAGCACGGGCTCAGGCGGGATGGCTGGCAGGGCGATGACCTCGCGCGCCTGGGCGAGGAGCCACTCCGCTGCGCTCGACTTCCATTCATCGGACGGCAGCGGTTTCAGCCGCACGACTCGCGCTCGCAGCGCCGCCGCGCCTTCCAGACCGAGTAGGTCGAGTACGAGGTCCGCCTCCGCGAGCGCGCGGGGCAGGGGTCCGCCGCCGTCCCCCGTCAGCCGCCACAGGCCGCACGTCTCGGCGTCCAGGACCGCGTCCACCAGAGCCGCCATTTGAAGCAGCGCTCCGCGCTCGGGCCGGCCGATGAAGGTCACGTGCGCATCCGGCCACTGTGCCCGGATGGCGCGCAGGAGCGGGGCCGCCTGGACCAGGTCGCCGATGGCCCCCGTGTGGATGAAGGTGATGTTGTGGGGCGAGAAGTCGTTCATCCCTCGCTCATGGCTCGTTCGATCCATCCGCCGCCGAGGACGCGGTCGTCGCGGTAAAAGACGGCCGCCTGGCCGGGCGTGACGGCCGGCTGCAGCTCGTCGAAGCGGACGCGCGCCCGGTCGCCCCCGAGTCGCTCGATCCATGCCGGCGCCGCCGCGTGACGATAGCGGATCTGAACGTCGGCGCGGACGGGTTCTTGCGGCAGCGGCTCGTGCCAGACCATGTCTGTCGCCTCCAGGCCCCCGGAGCGCAGGGCCTCGGCCGGGCCGACGACGACCTCCGCCGCCTCAGGATGGATGGCCACAACGTAGCGCGGTTCGCCCGCAGCGACGCCCAGCCCTCGCCGCTGCCCGATGGTGAAGTTCACGATCCCCCGGTGCCGCCCCAGTTCGCGCCCCTCCAGATCCACGATGGACCCGGGGCGCACGAGTTCCGGCCGGCGCTCGCGCACGAGGTCCTCGATGGTGCCCGTGACGAAGCAGATGTCCTGACTCTCCGGCTTGTCGCGGACGGCGAGGGCGAACCGGCGGGCCAGGGCGCGCGTCTGGTCCTTGGTCTTTTCGCCCAGCGGCAGGCGGATGCGCTCCAGGCGCTCCGGCGGGATGGGAAACAGGACGTACGACTGGTCCTTCGCGCGGTCCAGGCCGCGCTTCAAGCGCCAGCGCCCCGCCTCCCGCTCGACGCGTGCATAGTGGCCGGTGGCGACATGTTTGGCGCCGAGGGCGTCGGCATAGGCGAACAGGCGACCGAACTTCAGGTCCCGGTTGCACAGGATGCACGGGTTCGGCGTCCGGCCTCGACCGTATTCCTCGCAAAAGCGGTCAATCAGTCGCTCGAAATCCGGTGCGAAGTTGAGGACGTAGAACGGGATGCCCAGTTGTCCCGCCACCCGTCGCGCGTCCGCCGCGTCCTCGACCGAGCAGCACCGCGGCGGGCTTCCGGGAAGATTCTCCTCTAGCGTCACGCCCGAGCGCATGAAGACGCCGATCGGCGCGTAGCCTTCGTCCTTGAGGATGGCGGCAGCGACGGAGGAATCCACACCGCCGGACATCGCCACGAGGATCTTCTCGGCGCCCATGCTCCGCTATTCTATCGGGGGCTGCACCGCGGCGGAAGGCTCGCCCGAAGCCTTCCGCCGGCCGTTCGGCGTATGACGGCGAGGCGCAGTGGGTCCGGCAGACGAGGAAACGCCCTAAACCTACGAAATGGTGAGATGTGGCTCCATGGTCCTACATTTGTGTGGGATTTGCGAAAGTCCTCATCTGGCGGGAATTTCGCGCAAGATTGGTTTCAAGAGGTACTTATGGAAATCCGCGCGTTTTGGCATGGATATTGCGGTAATGGTGCCGTGATGGAGATCGCCCCGTGCCGAAGGGCGGGCTGCGGCGGCGCATGAGATCTTACGAGCCTTCGCCCCGAGGAGCAGACGATGACGCCGAAGGAATTCTTCGAGTTCGCCAAGAAACACGGGGCGGAAATGGTGGACCTGAAGTTCACGGACCTCTTGGGAACGTGGCAGCACTGTTCGTTCCCGACTGAGACGTGGGACGAGAGCACGTTCAAGGAGGGTGTGGGGTTCGACGGGTCGAGCATCCGGGGCTGGAAGGGGATCCACGTCTCCGACATGCTGGCCGTGCCCGACTCCGCGACGGCGTGCCTGGACCCGTTCTTCGCCAAGCCGACGGTCAGCGTCATTGCGAACGTGGTGGACCCGTTGACGCATGAGGACTACTCGCGCGACCCTCGTCACGTGGCGCGCAAGGCCGAAGCGTACCTGAAGGGGACGGGCATCGGCGACACGTGCCACATCGGGCCGGAGCCGGAGTTCTTCATCTTCGACGAGGTCCGGTATCATCAAAACCAGCACATGGCCATGTACGAGATTGAGTCGGTCGAGGGGGCGTGGAACACGGCGCGCTTTGAGGAGCCGAACCTCGGCTACAAGCCGAGTTTCAAGGGCGGCTACTTCCCCGTCAGCCCGACGGACACCTACCACGACCTGCGCGGCGAGATGGTGTACGAGATGCGCAAGGTGGGCATCGTGGTCGAAGCGCACCACCACGAAGTGGCGACGGCGGGACAAAGCGAAATCGACATGCAATACCAGCCGCTCGTCAAAATGGGCGACCAGTTCATGTGGTACAAGTACCTTGTGAAGAATGTCGCCCGGCGCAATGGGAAAACGGTGACGTTCATGCCGAAGCCCATATTCGAGGACAACGGCTCCGGGATGCACACGCACTTCTCGCTGTGGAAGGGCGGCAAACCGCTCTTCGCCGGCGACGGGTACGCGGGCCTGTCGGACGTGGGCCTGTGGTCGGCCGGGGGCATCCTGAAGCACGCCCCGGCGATCCTCGCCTTCGCGGCGCCGACGACGAATTCCTACCGCCGCCTCGTGCCGGGCTTCGAGGCGCCGGTCAACCTGTGCCTGTCGGCACGGAACCGGTCGGCGTCGGTGCGGATTCCGATGTACTCGGCCAGTCCGAAGGCGAAGCGGCTGGAGTTCCGGTGCCCGGACCCGACCTGCAACGGGTACATTGCGTGGTCGGCGATGCTGATGGCGGCGCTGGACGGCATCCAGAACCGGATCGCTCCGGGCGAGCCGCTCGACCGCGACATCTATGAGATGACGCCCGAGGAACTGGCCGACTACCACAAGACGCCCGGCTCGCTGGGCGAGGCCCTGGATGCGCTGGAGGCGGACCACGCGTTCCTGACGAAAGGCGGCGTGTTCACGACCGACGTGATTGAGACGTGGATCAAGTGGAAGCGCGAGAAGGAACTGACGGAACTGGCGCTCCGGCCGCACCCGTACGAGTTCCACCTGTACTACGACAGTTGAGGCGGGTGTGGAGGGTCCCCACCTTTCGCCCGCCACGGCGGGTAAACTGCGCTCCCTTCGGCGGGGCTCAGGGTGGGGCTTTGGGGCACGACAGGGGTCGTACCCCCTAATGCGTGGCCAACGGGGCGGTCGCCTAGGCGACCGCCCCCGCGGCCGGCATCAGGGGTTGACATAGGCGGTGGGCGGAGAGGGACTGGTCGAGAGCGCGACGAGGTGTAGAATGGTTTGAGGCTGTGCCGTTTGGTACGCAGCAGGGGGTATGGACGAATGAAGCAGTCGCGGAAGGAAATGCGACCGCGCGCTGACGGGCCGCCGTTGGCGCAAGGGCTCTACGATCCGTCGGCGGAGCGCGACGGGTGCGGGATCGGGTTCATTGCGCGCCTGGATGCCCAGCCCGAGCACCGGATTGTGGAGGACGCGGTCCGGATTCTGGTGAACCTGGAACACCGCGGCGCGGTCGGGGGGAGGCGCAGCGTTCCACGTGGCACAGTGGCGCCGTGCCCCGCCGTGCCCCGTACATGCCCTCCACTGCCCCGCCCGGCCCCGTTTTTGCCCCGCGGAATCCCTCTTTTCCGCCGGTTTTTACGGGCCGGGCCGGGGTGATGGCACAGTGAACGGAATTTCGGCGCGATTGGCACGCCGTTTGCTAGGGGGTGGCTTCAACGCAGAGATCGCTGAGACCGCAGAGGGAGGATTGGAAAAAGCAACGCGGAAGTCGGAACCCGGAACGGGGAACCCTCCCAACGCGGAAACCGGAAAAATGGGGCGAAAGCCGTTCGGCGGAAATGCCTGTCCCCGGAAATGCCTCTGAAAAAGTAGCATGTCCCCTTTTTCCCCCTTTTTCCAAACGAAATAGGGGAAGCGTCCCCAGATTTTCCTGTCCCCTTTTTCCCTTGATTTCGGTCGGCGCGTCCGGGTTGGCCGTCGCCGTGAAGTGGATGGACCCGCTTGCAGTCATTCCTCCCGAACCATCACGGCCTTGCGATCTTTGGCTGACAGCGCCACTCTTATATCTGTCCGTTTCTTGAGTTTTTGACTCAACGTCCTTTTTGTCTCCGGCTTTCCCTTTGTCTCGATAGTCATCGTTTGCTCCTCCACTTTCTCTTTGATGACGACCTTCCAGCGGAAACCCATCTCTGCAGACAACTTGGCCAAAATCTCATCCACGGATGTAACGTCTTGCGTCTTAATGATAATTTGCTTGTCGAAAGCAGACGGATTGCCACTCCTGGTGGCCAGATAGAGCGTTGGAACCTCCCCGTTTATCTTTCTCAGGAGGTCTGACAATGTTCCTGTAAACTCGATTTTCGGTATCTTGAACGACAACGGATTGTCGGAAATGTCGTTCAGGCCGACCGGGAAAACGACCACAGCACCACCCAGGATTTTCCAACGTAGGCCCTCACACTTCTTCGCCAAGAGCTGTAGGAATTCCGCAAAAGAAACGGGCTTTTCAAGTTTCATGCTGATGCGTTGGCCGTCGAACAGTAACCGCTTGCCTTCCTTCTCGACATCGATAAGTACAATGCCGACCCCTGTCTTTTCCCTAACCGTATCCAATACTTGTGCCAGAAGTTCTTCTTTCAAATCCGTTAATGGAACCACAATCTCCGACAGTGTCGCAGCCTTAACGGATGTCGCTTGTCCCGCCTCGGCCACGGCCTTGTTCCCCGCATCGCTGCTTTCGCCGACGACCCATTCCGTCTGTAGAATCAGCAGCGATAGAATAAGGACTGTCAACACTTGTGTCACTCTTGCCATGTACTGCATTGTTTGCCCCTTTCAGTTATCTTGTTAATCGTCTTCAACATCGAACGGCACGTCCTCGCGGTTCACCGGCTTTTCGGTTATCGTACGTGTCACAATGTTACTAAGTTCATGCCCCTGCACCCAGATCTTCTGACCAGCGGACGCTTCCAGTTGCTGGCCATTGAGAGCAAAGCAGTTATCCTTGCCACCCAAGAGGAACTCAAAATTCTCCCACGCTAAGATTTGCTCCGGGGACAATTGTCCCGGAGACTCCGTCTTGCACCGGTCACTCGCGACATCATGCTTTAGGCCATTCACTAAAGCCGGATCGGGGTCTTCAATTGGCCCTTTGTCAGGCCATTGGAATTCATCTCCTTGGCGATTAACAAATTCCTCGACCACAACTCCGTTGCCATTGTATACAGCGTCAAGCGGATTGCCGAATTGATTCTTTACAAATATGTCGATAAATACAAACCCGCGAGTGGACAGTTCGAATTTGTCATTGGGCAGATTGACTGCCGTGTTAACAAGCACGATGGCGACCTTTTCGTGGACCTGAGTGCTTGGAATCACGACAATCACCTTCGCCTCGCTTTTCAGCGGAGTGTCATCGGCCTTGGTCGCTTTGATTGTTACGTCGCCATTGGGCACGTCAGGGGGCGTAAAGTTCGGGCCCTTGCCATATACGTCAAACTTGATTGTGCCTGTGCCGGCGTCGCGGGTCAAATCCTCTTCGGCGATCGGCTCGATGCGGCTATGGGGGTCGTCCACCACGATCTTGGCGTCCGCCGCTAGAGACTTTGGGCTGAAGGTGGCGGTCACGGGCTGCTTGATCTTCTTGGGGTCCGGGGTGCCGTCGTCCTTCAAGGCATACCCCGTCTTCACGGGGTTGGGGTCGAAGATGACTTCTTCATTGCTGATCTTCGCCGACCAATGATAATCTTTCGTACCGTCGCCGCCTTCGCCGCCGGGCGGGGGCTTCAGGTTCCCCTCGGACTTCAGGGGCCAGAGGTCCGCCGAATTCTTCGCCACCGTGCCCCAGAACTGGATATTCTTCTCCGGGGGCTCCTTGGGGATGACCGCCCACTCTTGACCATCTCCGACGACAACCTCCACATACTCCCCGGGTCCATCCGGGAACGTCTTGAAGGTTTCTTCCCCCTTGGCATTGCACGGGGGCTTCAGCGTCATCGAGGTGATCTTCCACTTGGTTGTGAGGTCCTCGCGATTCTCCCAATTCTTCTTCTCAAGTTGATCGTCGTTTTCCCAGTCGATTTTCGGCTTCTCCGGATCGACACCTTTGTCGCCCTTCTTAACCGTCTTGTCCTTAACGTCCTGTAGTTCGGGGTCGCTTGCCTTGTCCGCCGCTCTGGACAATGGAACCGCAAGCAGCCCCAGGAGAGCGCAAAAGCCCAGCGCCAGGAAAGCCCAGAGTGCCATTCGCCGAATCATATCCCACCTCCATGTCGGCCCTTGTCCCTGCCCTCGCCGTACCACTTGAACCAGTAATCCGCCTCGTGCTTATAGTCTTTCGACCATGTGGGAAACGTCTCCAGTATCTTGAGCCCCTCGCTTCGCTTCCCCATTCTGATCAGGGTCGTCGCGTAGCGGATGTGGGCCTCACAAACCCACTGGTTACGCATCCCGCAGGCCGCCACCCGGCCGAGCAACGCCAAGCCGGCCTCACGGGTCTTCGGGTCCCTCGTCTGCACCGCCACGTTGCCGGCAGTGAACGCCGCCCGGCACTGGGTAAACGTCTGAAACCGACCTCCGCCCATGGCCACCACCTTCAGATATTCCGGGAAGGCGTCGACGCGCCCCCGGGTCCAGTAGATGCACTTGGCGTAGGCCAGTTGCGGGTACTCGCGGGCGGCGCCGGTCAGCATGCCGAACTCGCCCTTCAGCATCCGCTGGGCTATTCCCGCAGCCTGATCGAACCGCTGGCAGACGTAGTGGAAATCGGTCAGCAGAACAGCCAGTTTCTGGCGAGGATCCTTGTAAACCGCCAATTCTTCGGGAAACGCCACCAAGTACCCGTGCTCAGCACCAAACCTCAGGCGGGTGTAATCGTTGGCATCCCCCTCCGTGTCCATCCGCCGCGTGGCCGGGTCGCATTCGAGGATCTTCGCGTACCATGCCAGGGCCTCGTCCTTCTTCCCCTCGACGAACGCCAGGAACCCCAAATACATCGCCATCTGTTCCTTGAGGTCGTCGAGGTACCACGGGCAGGTCTTGCGGTTGACGAGTTGGCCCGGCTGGACGGCGCTTTTCTTGACGTTCCCCCAGAAGTCGGTGTACTTCTCCTGGGCCGGCGGCGCGGTCACCTGCTCGGCCGCCTCGCGCACGGCCAACCGCTCGATATTGAGCGGCGTCTTGTCCTGAACCTCCCAGAGCCACGTCTGAAGGAGGAGGAAA
>Ga0307377_10002398_pt1 | contig 22173 bp, 20 predicted proteins | sample TR3MG_FD_202535 | JGI IMG/M metagenome (GOLD analysis project Ga0307377, IMG submission 202535) | Soil microbial communities from Risofladan, Vaasa, Finland - TR-3 | ecosystem: Environmental > Terrestrial > Soil > Coastal area > Acid sulfate soil | place: Finland: Risofladan, Vaasa | collected...
GGGGGTAGGGATACTGTTCGTAATGGCGCCTCATGCGCTCGTCGATATCGTGCAGCCAGGTCGCCATCGTCCGACTCCTCCTCGCGCGCCCGACCCGCCTCGCGCCGATGGCGGCCGACGCGGCCGGGTATAGCACGAAGGACTGCAGCTGTCAAACGCGGCTCGCCGCCGCGGGCCGGGGCCGCCGCAGGTCGTGTCCGCCGCTGCCCCGGCCTTCCGGCGGCGGCCCCGGCTTACGGCCGCGGACCCGCATTCCGGCGGCGGATAGTTCTAGCAAAAGCCGCCCCGGCGTGTTATCGTTGACTCGATGGCTTTGCTCGATTCGATAACCGCACCCTCGGATCTCAGAAAACTAGGCGCCGCCGAGCTCTGCGCCCTCGCCGAGGAAATCCGCGGGGTGATCATCTCCACGGTGACGAAGAACGGCGGACACCTGGCGTCCAACCTGGGCGTCGTCGAGCTCACCCTCGCGCTCCATCGCAGCTTCGACTCGCCCGCCGACGCCATAGTCTGGGACGTCGGCCACCAGACCTACACGCACAAGCTCGTCACCGGCCGGCTGGCAGCCTTCGACGGGCTCAGGATGAAGGGCGGCATCTCGGGCTTCCCCAAGCGGGCCGAGAGCGAGCACGACGTCTTCGAGACGGGGCACGCCTCGACCTCGATCTCGGCCGCCCTCGGGCTGCTCGAGGCGCGCGCCAGGACCGGCGCGCCCGGCAAGGTGGTCGCGGTCATCGGCGACGGGGCCCTCACGGGCGGCATGGCCTTCGAGGGCCTGAGCCACGCCGGCCAGCTGGGCCTGCCTCTCATCGTCGTCCTGAACGACAACAAGATGTCGATATCGCCCAACGTGGGCGCCCTCTCGCGGTATCTGTCGCGGCTCTCCGCGACCGCGCGCTACCAGGCCGTCCGCCGGAAGATCGACCGCATGGTGCGCGGCCTGCCCCTCGTCGGCGCCCTGGCCTACGACCTCATGATGCGCGGCAAGAAGGCGGTGAAGGCTCTTTTCTTCAAGGAGAATTTCTTCTCCGACCTGGGCTTCGAGTACGTCGGGCCCATCGACGGCCACAACATCCCCACGCTGCTCAACGTGTTCCGGGACGTGCGCGCCCTGGGCCGGCCGGTGGTCGTGCACGTGCTCACGCGCAAGGGCAAGGGCTTCGACCTGGCCGAGGAGGATCCGACGAGGTACCACGGCCTCTCGCCCATGGCCTGCTCCGACGGCATCGTCGAGCCGCGGCCCGCCGCCACCTTCACCGAGGCCTTCGCCGCGGCCATGCAGAACCGCGGCTGCGCCGACCCGAGGCTCGTGGCCGTCACGGCGGCCATGACCAAGGGCACGGGCCTCGAAGGCTTCCGCGCCTCCTTCCCCGGGCGGCTCCACGACGTCGGCATCGCCGAGCAGCACGCCGTCACCTTCGCGGCGGGCCTGGCCGCGGGCGGGCTGCACCCCGTGGTCGCGATCTACTCCACCTTCATGCAGCGCGCGGTGGACCAGGTCTTCCACGACGTCGCCCTGCCGGGCCTTCCCGTCGTCTTCGCGGTGGATCGCGCGGGGGCCGTCGGCGAGGACGGGGAGACGCATCAGGGCATCTACGATATACCGATCTTCCGCTCCTTCCCCCGGCTCTCGATTCTCGCGCCCGCCAGCGCCGTCGAGCTCGAACTCTGCCTTAACTGGGCCCTCGATTCCGGCGCTCCGGCGATCCTGCGCTATCCAAAGGCGATCTGCCCCCGCGAGGAGGCGGCCTACGCCTCGCCCCTCGTCCCCGGCAGGGGCGTGTTCCTCAGGCGCTCGGACGCGCCCACCCTCCTCGTCTCGATGGGCGGCCTCGTCAGCCTCGCGGTCGAGGCTTCGGACCTGCTCCTGCGTGGCGGCGCGGCCCGGCTCTCGCCTCCGCTGGGCGGCATCGGCGCCGATGTCTACTCGCTGCGCTTCCTCTCGCCCATCGACGAAGATGCCTTCGCCGAGGCCGTCCGTCCCTACCGCCGCGTGATCGTGCTGGAGGAAGGTGTGGCCTCGGGCGGGGTGGGCGAGTACCTCACCGCGCTCGCGGTGCGCCGCGGGCTCCGCGCCGTCTTCCGCGTCGTGGGCTTCCCGCCCGCGCCCGCGGCCCAGGCGAGCAGGGAGGAACTGCTCGAGGCGGTGGGGCTCTCCGCCATCGGCATCGCCTCGCTCGTGGAGGAGCTCGACGCCGGCGAGCGCTCGGGAGGCCGGATCTACAGTTTCCGGGCCGCGGGAGCCGGCGCCTGATGGCCGGAGCCCTCAACCTGCCCCGGGGGCGGCGCCTCGCGATCGGCGAACGCGGCCTCGTCATGGGCATAGTCAACGTCACCCCCGATTCCTTCTACCCGGGCAGCCGCCGGCGCGGAACTCTCGAGGCGCGAGACGCCGCGCTGAAGATGGCCGAGGCCGGAGCCGCGATCGTCGATATCGGGGGAGAGTCCACCCGCCCCGGCTCGGACTACGTCGGCCTGGACGAGGAACTCGAGCGGGTCGCGCCCGCGGTCGAGGCGATCCGCCGCGAGTCGGACGTGGCCATATCGGTCGACACGCGCAAGGCCGCCGTGGCCGCCGCGGCCCTCGACGCCGGCGCCGACCTCGTCAACGACATCACCGCCCTGACTGCCGATCCCGGCATGGCCTCCCTCGTCGCCTCCCGCGGGGCCTGCGTCGTGCTCATGCACATGCAGGGCGAGCCCAAGACCATGCAGGCCGCGCCCCGCTATGCCGACTGTCCCGCCGAGGTCTTCTCCTACCTGCTCGAGGCGGCCTCGCGGGCCCTGGCCGCCGGCATCGGCCGCGAGAGCATCGTCCTCGACCCCGGCATAGGCTTCGGCAAGCGCCTGGAGGACAATCTCGCCGTACTCTCCCGGCTCGACGAGCTCGCGGCCGGGGGCTACCCCGTCCTGGTCGGGCTCTCGCGCAAGTCCTTCGTCGGCTCGGTCACGGGCCGTCCGGTGGACGAGCGCCTCTCGGGCAGCCTGGGCGCGGCCTGCGCGGCCTTCGCCAAGGGAGCGCGCATCTTCCGCGTGCACGATGTGGCCGAGACCCTCGACGCGCTCGCGGCCTTCGCCGCCGCCCTCTCCGGCCCGGCGGGCGCCGCCCTGGCCGCCGCGCCCGTCCGTCCGGCGCCCGCCCGCCCGGAAGAGGCCGCCTCGTGAGCGGCGCCGCCCTCTGGGCCTTCCTGACCGCCTATTTGAGGCCGGCCCTCGACATCCTCCTTTTGGCCTTCCTCGTCTACAAGACCTACGAGGTCCTGGTCCGCACCCAGGCCGTGCAGCTGGTCAAGGGCGCCCTCATCCTCGCCGCCTTCTACGGCGCGGCCATCTTCCTCCAGCTCACGACGGTGACCTGGATCCTCAACATCCTGGCGCCGGGCCTCGTCATAGCCCTCGCCATCGTCTTCCAGCCCGAGCTGCGCAAGATCGTCATGCGCCTGGGCCAGGGCTCCTTCTTCCGCGGCGCCTCCCGGCCGCGCCTCACGCAGATCGAGGCGGTGCTCGCCTCGGCCGAGATGCTCGCCTCCTCGCGGCGCGGCGCGCTCATCGTGTTCGCGCGCGGCGTGGGCCTCAAGAACATCATCGACTCGGGCACCAGGCTCGACTCCCTGCTTTCCTCGAGCCTCATCGTGACGATCTTCGGACACGACACGCCCCTGCACGACGGGGCGCTCATCGTGCAGGACGGCCGGGTCGCCGCCGCCGGCTGTTTCCTCCCCCTCTCCGAGCAGCAGGACATCCGCAAGAGTTTCGGCACCCGGCATCGCGCCGCGCTCGGCCTCTCGGAAGAGACCGACGCAGTGGTGCTCGTGGTGTCCGAGGAGACCGGCGCCCTATCCCTGGCCTACGAGTCCAAGCTCTACTACGGGCTCGGCTCCGACCAGGTGCGGCGCCGGCTCGGCGAGCTGCTCGATTTCCCCGCGGATAACGCGGACGAGACCGAGGAGGCCTCCGTTGTCGACTAAGGGTTTCTGGGCGCGGATGACCGCCAACTGGCCCGCGAAGGTGCTGTCGCTGGCCGCCGCGCTCCTCCTGTTCTTCTTCTACCGGCTCAACCGGCTCGAGGACCGCTACATCTCCGCCCCCCTCTCGGTGATAATGAACGACGAGTTCGTCCCCTCCAGCCAGATCCCCCGCACGGTTCGCATAACGCTTCGCGGGGACTCGAACTCCCTCTTCAAGATCCAGGACGACGACCTCAGGGCCAGCCTCGACCTGAGCCAGTTCCACGGCGAGGGCGTGTTCCGCGCCCCCGTGCACATCGAGCAGCGCGACACGGCCCTCGGGGTCGACCCGCTCATGATCCAGGTCGAGCCCGCCGAGGTGGCGGTCAACCTCGAGCGCAAGCTCACCCGCACGGTGCCCGTCACGCCCACCTTCCGGGGCTTCCTGGACCCGGGCTACGAGCTCGTCTCCTTCGACATCACGCCGCCCGAGGTGGAGATCACGGGGCCGGCGAGCGCGGTGAACCGCTCCAGCGACGTCTCCACCGATTTCATCGAGCTGACGGGCAGGAATTCCGATTTCGACGTGGCCGTGCGGCTCGTCAAGAAGGACAGCCTCATCTCCCTGACCGGGCCCGATACCGTGGATTTCCGCGCTGTCGTGCAGAAGTCCCTGGCGGTGAGGACTTTCGAGGGGCTCGACATCGTGCCGGTGGGCCTGGCCGATTCCCTGTCCGTGGCCTCGGTCATGCCCAAGGGCATAGTGACCGTGCGTTCCTCGACTTCGGACATCTCCAGCTTCCAGCCGGCCCCCGGCGTGCTGTCGCTGGACTTCTCGTCGGTCCACGGACCCGGCACCTACACGCTGACTGTCGTGGCCAACGTACCCGACGGCTATACCCTCGAACGCTACGAACCCAAGACCGTGACCGTAGTCGTCGAAAACGGAGGTACGCAATGATCCTCGGCCTGGGCGTGGATGTGGTGCACGTCAAGCGAATACAGCACTGGCTCGCTACGCCGGGACTCGTCGACCGCTTCTTCCATCCGGACGAGGTCCGCACCTCGATGGAGCGCGGGCCTGCGGCCGCCCTCACGCTCGCAGCGCGCTTCGCCGCGAAAGAGGCCTTCGGCAAGGCCCTCGGGACCGGCCTCGCGGGGATCAAGCTCCGCGACCTGCAGGTGATCAACAATTTCAACGGCAAGCCGGACATGCTGCTGCACGGCACCGCCCTGAACCGCTTCAGCGAAGTCGGCGGCGGCAAGATCCATCTGTCGCTCACGCACGAAAGCGACAACGCCATCGCCGTCGTGGTGATCGAGGGCTAGCCATGGTCCGCCACCTCCAGAAGCCTGAGAAGGAAGACAAGGAGCGCAAGGTCACCTTCATCTCGAAGGAGGCCGTGCACTGCCCCGTCTGCGACAGCAACTTCCACAAGGAAGAGCTCTTCTCCGGCCGCGTCAACGCCGGCGAGCTCACCGACGAGCTGCACCGCACCTACATCCCCATGCAGGCCTACGGCGAGGTCCATCCCCTGGTCTACGATCTCACCGTCTGCCCTTCCTGCTGGTACGCCGCCTTTCGTCCCGATTTCCCGGGCATACCGCCCAAGGTGGTCAAGCCCCTCGCGGACGGCATCGAAGCGAGGATCGCGGCCGCGGGGCGCATATTCCCCTCTCCCGATTTCGGCTCGCCGCGGACTTTGGTCGAAGGCGCCGCCTCCTACTACCTGGCCATGCAGTGCTACGAGCATTTTCCCAAGGAGTACTCGCCCGCCATCAAGCAAGGCATCTCGGCCCTCCGCGCCGCCTGGCTCTGCGGAGAGCTGGACGCCAAGGAGCCGGGCCAGAACTACGCCTACGTCGCGCGCATCTTCTACGGCAAGGCGCGCTTCCTGTACCGGCTCGCCCTCGAGAACGAGCAGAAGGGCAAGGAAAGCCTCACTGCCGTGAAATGGCTGGGCCCGGACACCGACAAGAACTACGGCTACGAAGGAGTCCTGTATCTCCTCACGACACTCGAGCTCAAGTACGGCTCGACCGCGGACGAAGCCAAGCGCGTGGAGCTTCTCACCGAGTCGAAGCGGACGGTCGCCAAGATGTTCGGCCTGGGCAAGAAGACCAAGGCCAAGCCCGGCCCCTTGGTCGACAAGGTTCGCGATCTCTACGACCGACTGAAGATCGAGCTCCGAGAGGCCGGCGACGAGGACGATGACTAGCCGCAACATCAAGCTCGTGCTGTCGTACGACGGGACCGACTTCGGGGGCTGGCAGCGGCAGGACAACGCGCGTTCGGTCCAGGAAGAGCTCGAGCGCGCCCTTGCGGCCATGCACGGGCACCCCGTGCCCGTGACGGGAGCCGGCCGGACCGACGCCGGGGTCCACGCCATGGGGCAGGCGGCCAATTTCTACACGGATATCGCCTCGATACCGGCGAGCCGATTCGTCCCGGCCCTCAACCATTTGCTGCCGCACGACCTGCGCGTGCTCGATTCCTCCGAGGTCGATCCCGACTTCCATGCGCGTTTCGACGCCCGGCTCAGGCGCTACCGCTATTTCATCCTCTGCGACCACGCAGCCGATCCCATGCGGCTCCGCTATTCCCATCACGTTCGCCGGATCCCCGATATCGAGTCGCTCAACGCGATGGCCGCCCTGCTCCCGGGAGAACACGACTTCACGACCTTCTCCTCGGCCCGCGATCCCAGCGCCAGCCGCTCGCGCTACGTGCACGAGGCTTCCTTCCGGTGGGAGGGGGGCTTCCTCGTGTTCCAGATAGCGGCCAACGCCTTCCTGTGGCGCATGGTCAGATCCTTGGTCGGCTCCTTGCTCGCCTACGAGGCCGAAGCGGCCTCCTCTGCGCCTGCTGCCGGCGGCCCGGCGGCCGCCTGCCCGGCGGCTCCTGCCGCCGCCGCTCGCATGTCCGCAGCCCTCGCTGCGCGCGACCGATCGCTCGCCGGGCCCACGGCCCCCGCGCGCGCCCTCTTTCTCTGGAACGTGGAGTACTACGCCAGGCCCACTCGGCCCGGCAGCGGCTCTCGCCGGGCCGGCGGTGACGCGAAAATTGTGGACGACCCGGAATGAAACCCGTCCGAGCTAGTGTAGCCCGGACAGGACACGAGGCCTTGTGGCATGCACAAGGTTCGTGCCACTACCTTCAGCCCATCGCCTTCTCGAAGCGCGCCGCCGCCGCTTTCCAGTCGATCACGTTGTAGAAGGCCTCGACGTAGTCGGCCCGCCTGTTCTGGTACTTGAGATAGTAGGCGTGCTCCCATACGTCTATGCCCACGATGGGCGCCTTCCCTTCGGTCAGGGGATTGTCCTGGTTGGCCGTCGAGAGCACGGCGAGCTTCTTGTCCTGGCCCACGACGAGCCAGGCCCAGCCCGAGCCGAAGCGTCCCAGGGCCGCCTTGGTCAATTCGCTCTTGAACGTGTCGAAGCCGCCTAAGTCACGATCGATCGCCTGGGCCAGGCTTCCGTTCGGCATGCCGCCGCGACCCGGCCCGATCGCCGTCCAGAAGAAGCTGTGGTTGATGTGCCCTCCTCCGTTGTTGCGCACCGCCGTGCGGATGCTCTCCGGCAGCTTGGTCAGATCTTTAATGAGGGTCTCGATGGACCAGGACTCGAACTCGCTGCCGGCGATGGCCTTGTTGAGGTTGCTCACGTAGGCACCGTGGTGCTTGTCGTGGTGAACGCGCATGGTCTCGGCGTCGATATGGGGCTCGAGGGCCTCGTAGGGGTAGGGAAGGTCGGGTACGGTGAATGCCATAGGTTTCTCCTTCTGCCGCGGAGAACGCTACGATCTCCGCAGCCCGATTATGATTATTAAAATAGTAATATTAAACCGCGAGAGCAAGCGCGGGCCGAGCCGACTGCGGACTTCTATCTCGAGAGCTTGGGCTTCTTGCCGTCCGAAGTGCGGGTCGCGGCGCCGCGGGGCTTCGCGGGGCCTTCCTCGGACGCCGGAATGATCGAGACGATCTGCACCGAGGGCCTGAGTCCGGTCTTTTCGAAGCGGGCCAGGATACCGCCCAGGAGCGCATTCTTGAGGGCGAGGTAGTCGTTCTTGCGGAACCAGACGCCGAACTGGAAGGTGATGCCGTTCGGCCCGAGCGTGTCGATCACGAAAAAGGGCTCGGGCTCGCTCAAGGCCGCGGGCACGGCCATGGCCGTGTCCCTCAGCATGGCCTCCACGATCGTGGGGTCGGTGCCGTAGGGCAGGGTGAGCGTGATGTCGAGCCTGCGCTCCGGCCATCGCGTCACGTTGACCATGTTGGTCTTGATCATAGTCTCGTTCGGGATCCGGACGAGGCGGTTGTCGAAGGTGCGTATCTTGACCGAGAGCATGTCGACCGACTCGATGGTCCCGCTCATGGCATCGATCTGGATGACGTCGCCGATCTCGAAGGTCTTCTCCGAGAAGAGGAAGAGGCCCGAGATGATGTTGGATACCGAGGTCTGGGCGGCGAAGCCGATGGCTATGCCGACGATGCCCGCCGCGCCGAGCGCCGCCGAGAGGTCGAAGCCGGCCGCCTCGGAGGCGTTGACCAGGACGACCAGGACGCCGCCGTACTTGATGATCTTCTCCGCGATGTCGGCGATCCGGGGCCGCAGGCGGCGCCGGGTGAGCCGCCGTGACAGGGCCAGCACCACGGAGATGATGACGTAGCCGACGATCAGGATGGCGATCACGCTGACCGCTCGCTCGAGGCTCTGCATGTTGAAAAAGCGTCGCAGGGTGTCGTCGAAAAGCTGGAACCCGGCAAGCCTCATCCTTCACCCCCGTCGTCGGGGCGAGGCCTTGCGGCGCCCCGGCCCCTTCAGCCGCTTGATGCTACTCTCCCATAAAGTCTAGCATGGACGCCCATGGGAGAAAAGCTCGCGTGAAGCCGGCGAAATCCGGAAGCGCCCGGGGCGCGCGCCCCGGGAGGGGCGGAAGACTTGCCGATCTCGCGGCCGGCGAAGGCCAGGGGCCGCTCAGGTCCTGGGAGGGTCTGGTGGAGTCCTCCGCGCTCGAGGGCCATCCCGAGCCGCGGGCCGATGTCTTCCTGGCCGAATGCGCCAAGGTCCTCAGCCGTTCCCAGCTCAAGGCCCGCGGCGCCGTCATAACCGTCAACGGCAAGGAGGCGAAGCCCTCGCGCATTCTCAGGCCCGGCGATCGCGTCGAGCTGCGCTGGCGCGAGGAGCCTTCCTCGACCCTCGTCCCCGAGGACATCCCGCTGTCGATTCTCCACGAGGACGAGCGCTGCCTCGTCGTCGACAAGGCCCAGGGCATGGTCACCCATCCCGGCCACGGCAACAGGCGGGGCACGCTCGCCAACGCCGTCCTGGGGCTACTCGCCCGGAAGCCCGCAGTCGGCGCTCCCGCGGCCGGAGGGCCTGCGGCGAATGCGGCGGCCCTCTCCTCCCCTTCGCGGGCGGGAATCGTCCATCGCCTCGACAAGGATACCTCGGGTCTCATCATCGTGGCGAAGGACGCCGAGGCCCAGGCCTTTCTGGCCGCCCAGTTCAAGGCGAGGACGACGCGCAAGGAATATCTGGCCATCGTGCGGGGCCTGCCTTCGCCCGAGAGAGGCAGGATATCGGACCGTCTCGGCAGGGACCGGCGCGACCGCAAGAAATTCGCGCCTTGCGCCGAGGGCGGAAAGCCGGCCGTGACCGACTACCGCGTCATGCGCGCCTGGAGCGATCCCGCGGGCGCGCCGCGGGGAGGGCGGGCCGAGAGCTACGCCCTGGTCGCCTTGCATCCGCGCACGGGCAGGACCCATCAGCTGCGCGTCCACATGGCCGGCCTCGGGACGCCCATCCTGGGCGATCCCATCTACGGCAAGCGCGATCCCCGCTTCCCGGACGCCACGCTCATGCTCCACGCCCATCGGCTCGCCATCGTCCTGCCGGGGATGGACGAGCCCCGTGCCTTCTGCGCTCCCGTGCCGGAGCGCATGAAACTGCTCCTGCGCGAGCTGCAAACTGTCTTCGGTGCGGGAAAAGCGGGGCCGAGGTAAAAAAACAAGCCGTGCGGCGGTCACGCACGGCTCGGTTCCCCACGTTTGGACGGGAAACGTTTGATCCGGAGGCGTCCGATGGACGACGTCGGACCGTTCCGAAGTCTTAGTAGTTCCTGGGGCGGAAGTTGTCCCGCCTGGGCTTGTCCTCGGCCTCGTTGACACGGAGCTGCCGGCCCATGTACTCGAAACCGTTGAGTGCCTCGATGGCAGAGCGGGCTTCCTCCTCGGTGTTCATCTCGACGAACCCGAAGCCCTTGGCCTTGCCAGTGTAGCGGTCGACGATGATGTTGACCGACACGACCTCGCCGTACTGGGTAAAGAGGTCCCTGAGACCATTCTCAGTGGTGGCGTAGTTCATGTTGCCGACGTAAACCTTCTTGGACATGCGAAAAAACCCTCATAGGGCCCGGGACGCGGAACGCGCCCGAGCCGAATCCGTCCGCCTAAGGCGGACGCGCCCGTGCGAGCGGACGTACTGCGTCTTTTCGGAGAGCTGTTCGGAGATCTCTTTGGTTTTCAAGGAGAGGAAAACGGGCGAGGCGTGGGAGAGGGAAACCCTTTCTTTACCTACTGGACGATTACCGCCGGTTGACATATGCCCGACCGCGGGGCATGTGGACCGCTGCGAACGAGTAAAAACAGCGTTGCGGACCCGGTTTTCTACCTTTAAACGTGAGAAGGCGAACTCATCCCTCCAAAAATACGCGAAGCTCCATCCGAAGCTTCATGAATACTATATAATCCGCCATTAGGCGCCGTCAATCGTAATTTCAATGAAAATAACGAAATTCTCCTAATCCTTGACAAAAAAGGGACCGTTCGTATAATCCTAACCTACAGCATTGTAGGAGTAGGGGGGGATATGACAGCACTGTGGTTTGCTGCCCTACCTCTTGCTGGTTTGATCCTTGGATGGACGATCCGCTGGCTGTATGCCAGATTTCAACTCGCCGCCGCCGAGCAAAAGGCGGAGCGCATTAAGCAGGATGCGGTCAAAGAGGCCGAAGCTCAGAAGAAAGAGATCCTGGTAGAGGCGAAAGATCAGCTCATTCGGGAACGTAACCAGCAGGAACGGGAAATTCGTGAACGCCGCGCCGAGCTTCAGCGCTACGAGCGCCGCGTTCAGCAAAAGGAAGAGACGCTCGACAAGAAGATAGAGACGCTCGATCGGCAGGAACAGGGCCTCGTGGCCCGACAGAAGGGCATCGCCGAAAAGGAAGAGTTTCTCGAGGGGCAGGAGGAGCGCTACCGGCAGGAGCTCGAGCGCATTTCGGGCCTCTCCTCCGACGAGGCCAAGAAGCTCATCATCCAGGGGCTCGAGAACGAGGCCAAGCGGGACGCCCAGCTCATCGTCAACAAGATCGAGCAGGAAGCCCAGCTGGGCGCCGAGCGGCGATCGCGCGACATCCTCGTCACCACGATCCAGCGCATCGCGACCGAGGTCACGACCGAGGTCACCGTCACCTCGGTCAGCCTGCCCTCGGACGAGATGAAGGGCCGCATCATAGGCCGCGAGGGCCGCAACATCCGCACCCTCGAGACCCTGACCGGCGTCGACGTCATCATCGACGACACGCCCGAGGCCGTGGTCATCTCCTGCTTCGACCCGGTGCGCCGCGAGATAGCGCGCATCTCCCTCGAGCGCCTCATAGCCGACGGGCGCATCCACCCGGCGCGCATCGAGGAAGTGGTCCAGAAAGTCACGCGCGAGATAGCCCAGAAGATCTACGAAGAGGGCGAGAAGGTCGTCTTCGACCTGGGGCTCCACAACATGGCCCCCGAGCTCATCAAGTCGCTGGGCCGCCTGCACTACCGCACGAGCTACGGGCAGAACGTGCTCGCCCACTCCAAGGAGGTGGCGGTCATCGCGGGCATGCTCGCGGCCGAGATCGGCGCCAACCGCGAGATCACCAAGCGCGGCGCCCTCCTGCACGACATCGGCAAGGGCATCGAGACCGACGGCGACCAGAACCACGCCGAGATCGGCATGGAGCTGGTGCGCAAGCTCGGCGAGGACCCGCGCGTGGTCAACGCCATCGGCGCTCACCACAACGACGTCGAGCCCAGCTGTCCCGAGAGCGTCCTCGTGCAGATCGCCGACGCCATCTCGGCGGCCAGGCCCGGCGCCCGCCGCGAAACCCTCGACAACTACGTCAAGCGCCTCGAGAACCTCGAGAACATCGCGGAAAGCTTCTCCGGCGTCGACAAGGCCTACGCCATCCAGGCCGGCCGCGAGCTGCGCATCCTCGTCAACACCGACCAGGTGTCGGACGATCAGGCGCGCGAGCTGTGCAAGAGCATCGCCAAGAAGATCGAGAGCGACCTGCGCTATCCCGGACGCATCAAGGTGACCATCATCCGGGAGATGCGCATCGTGGAGTACGCGCGCTAGCGCCTAAGCCAGTGGCGAAGACAGTCAAGGCCCTGATGATCGGCGACGTCATCGGGCAGAGCGGCCTCAAGGCCTTGTTCGCGGGCCTGGGGCCGCTCGTTCGCTCGAGCGGCGCCGACCTGGTCGTCGCCAACGGCGAGAACGCCCAGGCCGGCTTCGGCATCGGCAAGGACGAGGTCGACAAGTTCCTCTCCATGGGCGTGCAGGTCATCACGAGCGGCAACCATGTCTGGGAGAAGCCCGGCGCCGCCGAGCTGCTCGACGGCACCGAGCGCCTCCTGCGTCCGGCCAACTATCCGCCCGGCGCGCCGGGGAAGGGCATGGTCGCGCTCGACGTGGGCGGAGCGACGTGGGCGGTCCTCAACCTCCAGGGCCGAGAGAGCATGTACAACATAGACTGCCCCTTCCGCAGGGCGGACGAGCTCCTGGCCCGGCTCCGGGAAGAGTCGCCGGGCGCGCTCGTGCTCGTCGATTTCCACGCGGAATCGGTCGAGGAGAAGGAGGCGCTCGCCTACCATCTCGACGGCCGCGTCTCGGCCTTCGCCGGCACCCACACCCACGTCCAGACGGCCGACGAGCGCATCCTCCCCAAGGGCACGGGCTACCTCACCGACATCGGCATGACCGGCCCCGACGATTCGGTCATCGGCGTCAAGGCCGAGATCTGCATCCGCCGCGGGCTCTCCCAGATGCCCATCAAGATGGAGACCGCCGACACCGGCGCCTCGATCTCGGGCGTCCTCTTCACCATCGACGCCGAGAGCGGGCGCTGCCTGGCGGTGGAGCGCGTCAGGGCCTAGCCGGGAGCCGCCACCACGATCAGGTAGGGATCCTCCGATTCCGAAAACGCCCGTCCATCCCAGTCTCCGAAGGCGCCGCGCAGGGCGAAGCCGGCGGCCGCGAGTTCGTCGCGGAGTCTCGACGGTTCGATGGGGGCGAGCATCGTCGATTCCTCGGCGATGCGGCCCGAGTCGTCGTTCCACAGCTCGACGACGAAGCGGAGCGCAGGCGACTCGCTTGAAGCTTCGGCTTCGTAGCGGCGCCGCAGCGAGAAGGATCCGGCGCGGAGTTCGGGGAAGGCGAATCCCGGCCCCGCGCCCGGTCTGCCGTAGTTGAGCAGCTGGAGCACGAGACTCCCCGTCGGGCCGAGGAGGGGAAGCGTGGCCGAGAAGAAGCGGCCGAGGACGCCCGGCCCGACCAGATGGGGAAGCGTGTTGCCGAGACAGAGCACCAGATCGAAGCGCCCGCCTCCTAGGGCCGCCGCCTCGCCGGGCATGGCGCCGAGGATGAAGCGAGGAGCCGCGGCGCCCATCCGGCCGCCGGCCGCCTCGGCCAGCCTCACCATCGGAGCCGAGGGTTCCATCCCCGTCGCCTGCCATCCTCGCCGGGCCATGGCGAGAACGTGGCCGCCCGTGGCGGAGCCTACGTCCAGCAGAGAGCGCCGCTCGGCGCCATCCGGATGGGCCGCGGCGAGTTCGTCCAGGAAGTCGAGGGTCTGCGGATTGACCGGAAACAGCCGATCATAGAGCGGAGCCAGCGTATCGTAGAGGGCCATGCGGAGAGTATACCGGTTTTTCCGCGGCTGCGGGCTTGACGAAGGGGGCGAAAGAGGTTTAACTGCAATTAAGACTCTTAAATCCGAATAGTGCTTCGACAGGCAACCCGGAACAAGGCGGTGATCGTGGACAGACTCCTCAACATATCGGACCGGAGCAATGCCGCGCTCCATGTCCTGGCCCTGGCCGCGCGCTCGGGCGAGGCGCTCACCGCCGCGGCCGCCGCCGAAAGACTGGGCGTCTCGCCGAGCTACCTGGCCAAGGTGCTGCAGCCCCTGGCCAGGGCGGGTATCCTGAGCTCCGCGCGCGGAGCCCAGGGCGGCTTCGCGCTCGCGCGGGATCCCGGGAGCATCAGCGCCCTCGAAGTGCTCGAGCTGCTCGACGGCGGGCTTCCCGAGCGCGAGTGCCTCTTCAAGACGAGCGTCTGCCCGCGCGGGAACTGCGCATTGAAGAAGTTGAGCGATTCCGTAGCCGCCTCCGCGCGCCGCGCGCTGGAGACGACGACGGTAGCCGTCCTGGCCGAGAGTTTCTAGCCGGGGCGTCTCGGAGGGAAATGGATTTCCGGGATCGGTTTGAAGGCCTTCCTGAAGCAGAGACTTCAGGAAGACCCCACGTTACCCGCGATCGGACGGCCCCCGGCCGAAAGATCGCTGCGCCGCGCGACGCGGACGCGAAAGGAGAGGGAGAGATGTTCTGCCATCAGTGCCAGGAAACCATGAAGAACACGGGCTGCGCGGTCGCCAAGGGCGTCTGCGGCAAGACGGGCGAGGTATCCGACCTCCAGGACCTCCTCTTGCACGTCTGCAAGGGAATCGGCTTCTGGGGCGCCAGGCTCGCCGCCTCGGGGACCTACGACGAGGCCGCCGCCTTCTTCGTCGACAAGGCGCTCTTCGCCACCATCACCAACGCCAATTTCTCGGACAAGGACTTCGTGGCCTGGATCCGCGAGGCCCTTTCGGTCCGCGACGACCTGCGCGCGGCCTTCGCGAAGGCCGGCGGCAAGGTCGAGGGCGCGTTGCCCGACGCCGCGACCTGGTCGGCCAAGGACGAGGCGGCCATACGCGCGGCCGCGGCCTCGGGCAAGGGCGGCTGGATGGAAATCGCGAACGAGGATGTGAGGAGCCTGCGTTCCCTCGTGCTCTACGGCCTGAAGGGGATCGCCGCCTACGCCGAGCACGCCTACGTCCTCGGCAAGGCCTCGAAGGAGCTCTTCACCTTCATGCTCCGCGCCATGGCGGCCCTCGTCGACGACAGCCTGTCGGCCGACGCGTTGACCGCTCTCGTGCTCGAGACGGGCAAGTTCGGCGTGGACGCCATGGCGATCCTCGACGGGGCGAACACCTCGGCCTACGGCTCGCCACGCATCACCAAGGTGCGCACCGGCGTGCGGGACAAGCCCGGCATCCTCATCAGCGGCCACGACCTGCGCGACCTGCACGACCTCCTGGAGCAGACCAAGGGCACGGGCGTCGACGTGTACACGCACGGCGAGATGCTGCCCGCCCACTACTATCCCTTCTTCGCGAAGTACGACAACCTCTACGGCAACTACGGCAGCTCCTGGTGGGCCCAGGGTCCCGAGATCGAGGCCTTCAACGGGCCCGTGCTCTTCACGACCAACTGCCTCGTGCCGCCGCGCGAAAACCACAAGTCCCGCATTTTCACCACCGGCGTGGTGGGCTTCGAGGGCTGCGCCCATATCGCCGACCGGGCCGAGGGCGAGATGAAGGACTTCGGCCCGATCGTCGCGATGGCCAAAAAGTGCGCCCCTCCAAAGGAGCTCGCGAACCCGGAAGGCTACACGAGCGAGATCGTCGGCGGCTTCGCCCACGACCAGGTTTTCGCCCTGGCCGACAGCGTCGTCTCGGCGGTCAAGTCGGGGGCCATCAAGCGCTTCGTGGTCATGGCCGGCTGCGACGGCAGGCAGAACAGCCGCTCCTACTTCACCGACGTGGCCCAGGAACTGCCCAAGGACGCCGTGATCCTCACCGCTGGCTGCGCCAAGTACCGCTACAACCGACTCGACCTGGGCGACATCGGCGGCATCCCCAGGGTGCTGGACGCCGGCCAGTGCAACGACTCCTACTCGCTCGCCCTCATCGCGCTCAAGCTCAAGGAGATCTTCGGCCTCGCCGACGTCAACGACCTGCCCCTCTCCTTCGACCTCGCCTGGTACGAGCAGAAGGCCGTCCTCGTCCTCCTCGCCCTGCTGTATCTCGGCTTCAGGAACATCCGTCTCGGGCCGACCCTGCCGGGCTTCCTCTCGCCCGCGGTGGCCAAGGTCCTGGTCGAGAAGTTCGGGATCAAGGGAATCACCGAGGCCAAGGCCGACGTGGCGGCCATGATGGCGGGCCGCTAGTCGGAGGACCAGGCCCAGTCGGCGTCGGCCGCGGGGCGGATCGTCACGACCGCCCCGCGGATCACGCCGCGCTCGTCCTTGCGGGGCTGGAGCTCGATCGAGACGGAACGGAAGCTGCCCTTGTCCAGGACGATGTGGCAGGGCGGGAGCTTGACGCCGCGCCGCTCCAGGATGACCGACTCGAAGCCCAGCGAGAGCGGCTGCCCCGTGGCGGCGTCGAGCGGCCGAACCAGGCGGAACAGCGAGGAGTTGGGCGGCAGCGGTTCGTAGATCCCCAGGAGGCGCTCGGCCGAGGGATTGAGGTACTCGATCGAGCCGTCCATGGCCGCGACGATGACCGCCTCGGCCAGTGAGCCGAGAATGCTCTCGAGCTGTTCTCGCTGCCTCTGCTCCTGATTATGCACCCCGGCGCGGTGCAGGGCCATCTCGATGCCGGCCTCGAGCGAGCGCTCGTCCACCGGCTTGACGATGTAGCCGTAGGGCTCGGTCTGCTTGGCGAACTCCAGCGTCGCGGCGTCGGAGTAGGCGGTGAGGTAGATGATCGGAACGTGGTACGCGTCCTTGATGCGCGACGCCGCCTCGATGCCGCTTATGCTGCCCTTCAAGTGTATGTCCATGAGCACGAGATCGGGCTCGATCTCGCGGAACCGCGCCAGGGCCTCCTCGCCCGAGGAGGCGAGCAGGGGCACCGCGTAGCCGACGCTCTCGAGATGGGCCTGGATCGCCATGCCCACGAGTTCCTCGTCCTCGACTATCATGATCTGAGCTTTCGCCATGCTGGACTCCTATAAGTAAACAATCCGATGCGGCAGATGTATCATGCGGCCCCGGCGGCCGGATCGCCGCTCGGGCCGGCGGCCGGGAACTCGAGTTCGAAACGGGCGCCGGGGCCGCTTTCCGAGCCGATGCACAGTTCGGCCCCCAATTGATCGGCCAATTTATGCACGATTTTCATGCCGAAACTCGCGGTCTCGGCGGGGTCGAAATCCTCGGGGACGCCGATCCCGTTGTCGGCGACGACGAGCGCGACGCGCTTCGGGCCGCTGCGCCTCAGGGTTACGAAGATCGTCGGAGGGTCGCCGACCCGTTCCGGCGGAAACGCGTGCTTGAGCGTATTGGTGCAGAGCTCGTTCAGGATGAGCCCCAGCGGAATCGCCTGGTCTATGCCGATGCGCAGGCTTTCCGCCTCGAAGCTGAGCGATACGCCGCCCTCCTCGCGGTAGAGGCCGAGGAGCCGGCTGACGAGCGTATGGGCGTAGGTGCCGAAATCGACGCTCATGAGGTCCTTGGAGCGGTAGAGGTCCTCGTGGATGAGGGCCATGGACGCCACCTGGTTCCGGCAATCCTGCAGGAGTTCCCTGAAGCGCGGATCTTCCGCGCGCCGCCCCTGGAGAAAGAGCAGGCTCGAGACGATCTGGAGGTTGTTCTTGACGCGGTGGTGGACCTCCTTGAGGAGGAGGTCCTTCTCCTGAAGCAGGGCGATGAGCCTCCGCTCGCTCTCCTGCAGGGCCCGCTTGGCCAGGGCTGCATCCATGATCTCGCGGGAGTGCCGCTGGCCCACCAGGACGACGACGACGAGCCAGGCGTATTCGACGGTGTAGATGAAGGAGTAGTAGCCGTTCCCGACCGCGAAGTCGTTCGCGTAGGCGAGGCTCACGATGGCCAGCATGCCCAGAAGGGGGCGGGCCTCCCGGCGGGCGCCCGAGGCGCGATATCCGAGAGCGATCCACCACAGATAGACGAGGAGGCCGAAACCGAAGAAATAAGCGGCCAGGGTCAGGGGGCCCGCATCGACTTCGAGGTAGGAAAAGCGGATACCGAAGGGGAGGGCGATGTGGATGATCGCGGGGCGTGAGGCTATCCAGGTGAGGCTGCCGAGGGGCAGGATCTGCGCCAGGGCGAATAGGCCCAAGGCGAGGGCTATGAGTCCCAGCGTCCGGCGGCCGATGCGCCCGGTCCGCTCGAAGAAGTACCAGGCGAAGGCGAGGGCGGTGAGGTTGAGTGTCGCGGCTTGCATGCGCATCCAGGGCTCGCTCTGGACCGGCAGGAATACGCCGTATTCGCCCGCGCAGGCGAAATTGTACAGGGCCCCGCCGAAGGCCAGGGCGATGAAGGCCAGATCCTGGCGTCGGCCGCGGGAGCGCAGCCAGGCGGCGAGCTCGTAGAGGGTGATAGTCACGCAGACCGCGGACATCACGATATTCGGCACGGACAGCGCCTTCATGCCCTTCACTATACCTCGCGGCGGCGAGGGGCGAAAGCGTTCGTCGCGGCGCCCGGGGCCGGCTGCGACTACCGAGAGAAGCGCTTGCGCCTGTGATATATCAGGGATATATTACCGAAGATGGAAAAGGAAATCGGCCTCGAACTCGACCTGCGCTCGCTCTCCGAGCTCGTATACGAAGACTTGAAGCGTCGCCTCAACGAGGGAAGTCTCCGGCCGGGGCAGTTCATCGACCTGTCGGCCCTGGGCAGGGAGCTGGGCATGAGCCGGACCCCCCTGCGCGACGCCCTCATCCGGCTGGAGATCGAGGGCTTCGTCAAGGTCTACCCCCGCCGCGGCGTGATGGTGCGCGCCCTCGACCTCGCCGACATCCGCGATATTTACCAGATTCTGGGCGCCCTGGAGGCCCAATCCGCGGTCAGGGTGGCAGGAAAGATCACCCCGGAGGACTGCGACAGGATGGAAGGTCTGTACCGCAGCATGATCGAACTGCTCGCGGCGGACGATTTCCCCGACTTCTACGCCGCGAACCTGGCCTTCCACGACGTGTACCTCGACCTCTGCGACAACCGGGACCTCGTGCACATGGTCAGGGTCCTCAAGGAGAGGCTCTACGATTTTCCCCGGCGCAACGCCTACATCAAGGCTTGGGAGATGGGCTCGAACGAGGAGCACGCCCGGATCGTCGAGTGCTTCCGCTCGGGCGATGCCATGGGCGTGGCGCACTGGATCCGCGACGTGCACTGGTCCTTCGAGGTCCAGGAGCGCTATATCCGGACCTACTACTTCGCCCCCGGCGGAGGAGGAGGTCCCAGCCGATGAGCGCGGGCCTGGTGTTCGACCTCCGCAAGTTCTCCATCCACGACGGTCCGGGCATACGCACGGCCGTGTTTTTCAAGGGCTGTCCCCTGCATTGCCTCTGGTGCCACAACCCCGAAGGCATAGCCCCCTTCCCCGAACTGCTCAGGCGGCCCGAGCGCTGCGTAGACTGCGGCGCCTGCAGGAAAGCCTGTCCCCTCGGCCTCGACCCGGCCCGCGTCGCCGGCGCCTCCGCCTGTTACGGTGGTACCGGGCGCGGCGGCAGTTCCGGGCGCGGCGCCCGCGAGGCTGCGGCGCGCGGCGGCTACGAGGCTGCGGCGCGCGGCGGTTACGAGGCGGCGGCGCGCGGCGACGCCTGCCCGGACTTCGGCGCCTGCGCCGCGGCCTGCCCTGCCGAGGCCCTGCAGCTGGTGGGCCGGCGGATGAGCGCCGCCGAGGTGATGGGGATCGTCCTGCGCGACCGGCCCTTCTACGAGGAGTCGGGCGGCGGCGTCACCTTCACGGGGGGCGAGCCCCTCGCGCAGGGCGAGTTTCTCCTCGAGTGCCTCGCCATCTGCAGGGCCGAGGGCATCCGCAGCGCCGTGGATACCTCGGGCTGGGCGGCCGAGGAACTCCTGCTCGAGGTGGGCCGGGCCAGCGACCTCATCCTCTACGACCTTAAATTGATGGATTCCGAGCGCCACAGGGCGGCGACGGGGCTGCCCAACGAGCTCATTCTCTCGAACCTGCGCGCTCTCGCCCGGCAGGCTAAGCGAGGCGCGAGCGCCGGGATCTACCTCCGCCTTCCCGTGATTCCCGGCATCAACGACCTGCCGGGCGACCTCGAGGCGGCGGCCGAGTTCGCGGCTTCGCTCGAGTTGCCGATGAAGGCGTATCTCTTGCCGTATCACGATTCGGCGCGCGGGAAGTACCGGCTGAGGGGGGAAGCGTATCCTCTCGAGCTGGTGTCCCCTCCCGCTCCCGAACGACTGGACGCCGCCGCGGCCCTTTTCGAGGCTCGCGGGGTTCCGGCCAGCATAGGAGGCTGAAGATGAACGATCGCATAGCGCGGCTGCGCGCCGAGAGCTTCGACACGCGCCCCGGTTTCTCGTCCGAGCGCGCCCGGCTCACGACCGAGTTCTACGAGGAATGGCAGGGGAAGGTCTCGGTGAGCGTGCTCAGGGCCATGAATTTCCGCAACCTCTGCGAGCGCAAGACGATCTACATCGGGCCCGACGAGCTCATCGTGGGCGAGCGCGGCCCGCGGCCCAAGGCCGTCTCCTCCTTCCCCGAGCTCACCTGCCATTCCGAGGAGGACCTCCGCATCCTCGACTCGCGGCCCATGACGAGCTACGCGGTGAGCGAGGAGGACCTGCGGATCTACCGCGAGAAGGTGATCCCCTACTGGCGCGGCCGGAGCATGCGCGACCGGGCCTTCGCCGAGATACCCCAGGAGTGGAAAGCGCTCTACGAGGCCGGGCTCTTCACCGAGTTCATGGAGCAGCGCGCACCCGGCCATACCTCCCTCGACGGCAGGATCTACCGCAAGGGGATGCTCGACTTCAAGGCCGAGATCGCCCGCTCGCGGGCGGCGCTCGACTGGGCCTCGGATCCCAACGCCCTGGACAAGGACGAGGAGCTCGCCGCGATGGCCATCTCCTGCGACGCGGCCGTCATCTTCGCGCATCGCCACGCCGGGCTCGCCGAGAGCATGGCGGCGTCGGAGCCGCGCCCCGAGCGGGCCGCGGAGCTCAGGCGGATCGCGGAGGTCTGCCGCCGCGTGCCCGAGTTCGCCCCGCGCGACTTCTGGGAAGCCCTGCAGATGTACTGGTTCGTCCACCTCGGCACCATCACCGAGCTCAACGGCTGGGACGCCATGAGTCCCGGGCACCTGGACCAGCACCTGTCGCCCTTCTACGAGCGGGGCCTGGCCGAGGGCAGCCTCGACCGCGAGGCGGCGAAGGAACTCCTGTCCTGTTTCTGGATCAAGGTGAACAACACCCCGGCGCCGCCGAAGGTGGGCGTCACCGCGGCCGAGTCGGGCACCTACAACGACTTCACGAACATCAATCTGGGCGGGCTGGGGCGCGACGGCTCCGACGCATCCAGCGAAGTGTCCTTCCTCGTGCTCGAAGTGCTCGACGAGCTCCAGCTCCTCCAGCCTCAGGCCAACGTCCAGGTGAGCGCCGAGACCCCCGACCGGCTCCTCGCCGCGGCCTGCCGCGTGATCCGCAGGGGCTCGGGCTATCCCTCGCTCTTCAATGCCGACGAGGTGGTGGCTGCCCAGGTGGGCATGGGCAAGAGCGTCGAGGACGCGCGCGAGGGCGGCACCTCGGGCTGCGTCGAGACCGGCTGCTTCGGCAAGGAAGCCTACCTCCTGCACGGCTACCTCAACGTCCCGAAAATTCTCGAACTCACCCTCAACGACGGCGTCGATCCCATGAGCGGACGGCGCATCGCCCCTCCGAGCGGCGCGCCGAGCGGCGACCCCGCAGCCTTTTCCGGCTTCGAGGAGCTGTACGCCGCCTTCGAGCGGCAGCTGCGCTACGTGGTCGACACGAAAATCCGCGTCTCGAACTATCTCGACCGGATGTTCGCCCGCTACGCCCCGGCCCCCTTCCTCTCGGTCCTCATCGGGGGCTGCATCGAGTCGGGGAAGGACTACTACGACGGCGGGGCGCGCTACAACACCGACTACATCCAGTGCTGCGGCCTCGGCACGGTCACCGACTCGCTCTCGGCGATCAAGAAGCAGGTCTTCGAGGACCGCCGCGTGGCCCTGGGCGAGCTGCTGGGCGCCCTCAAGGGCGATTGGGCCGGCCGCGAGGACCTGCGGCTCCTCGTATCCAACAAGACGCCCAAGTTCGGCAACGACGACGACTACGCCGA
>Ga0307377_10002400_pt1 | contig 22166 bp, 17 predicted proteins | sample TR3MG_FD_202535 | JGI IMG/M metagenome (GOLD analysis project Ga0307377, IMG submission 202535) | Soil microbial communities from Risofladan, Vaasa, Finland - TR-3 | ecosystem: Environmental > Terrestrial > Soil > Coastal area > Acid sulfate soil | place: Finland: Risofladan, Vaasa | collected...
TGGAGAATGGATACACCCAACTTCTCTTGGTAATTTTTAATCATGGACATGGGCGCGGCGGAACCACCATTCACAAGTTCACGTAGGCTGGAAGGGTCGTATTTCCCACTCTCCCATAACGGGTAAGTGGCCATCCAGATGGTAGGCACACCCGCTGCCAGAGTCACTTTGTGATCTTGGATAAGCTGACAGAGATCCTCAGCTTGGGGGCGCGCCCCCGGAAAGACCTGAGTAGCCCCCAGCCAAGTACAAACAAAGGGAAGGCCCCAGGCATTCGCGTGAAACATGGGCACAAAGGGCATTACCACGTCTGATTCATGAAGGTTCAGGGAATCTGGGAGAGACTCGGCAAAGCTGTGGAGAACCAGGGCCCGATGGGTGTAAACAACGCCCTTCGGTTTGCCAGTAGTGGCGGTGGTATAACACATGGCCGCTGGATCCCATTCGCTCAAGTCGGGAAACTCGAAATATTCACTAGCTTCAGTTAAAAGTGTTTCATAAGAAAGTTGGTTTTTTAGGGTGCTTGGTGGGATCTCTTTCGTGTCGGACATCACGACGATATACTCTAGGGTTGGGAGCTGATCTTGAATACTTTCCAGCAGGGGGACTAAATCTTTGTCCACGAAGATGACCTTATCTTCGGCGTGGTTGATGATGTAAACTAGTTGCTCTGGCGCGAGGCGCAAGTTTAAGGTGTGAAGCACCGCGCCGCTCACTGGTACAGCTAAATACAGCTCTAGGTGGCGGTGATGGTTCCAGGCTAGAGTGGCCACGCGGTCTCCCTTGTTAAGGCCCAAATCCTTGAGCACATTTGCCAGGCGCTGGGTTCTCCTGTAGAAGTCACTGTACGTATAGCGGAAGGTCCCTGAATAATCTCGGGTGATAATTTCCTTCTTGGAAAAAAGCTTAGCTGCTCGCTCCAGGACTGCTCGTAAGGTGAGATCATAGGCCATCATAGTGCAATCGCTCCTTGCCATAAAATTAAGTTTGTCCTAGTTTGGAATATTTGCAATATTCGTGCCATTGTCTATTAGCCTTCTTATCGCTGTTCGTAGGTGCAAAAGAAAGGAAGAGAGTGCCCATTGTGTTGTCAACTGTCCGTAATTCAGGACAATTGCGGCTGAACAAAGCTAAGAGGATTCTTACAATTTATGTATCGGAGGCTGCCCGAAGAAGAGACCTAGGGCGTGGTGGCATAGGATTTGCAACTAGCACATGTAAAAAGCATGGGGTACGAGTATCAGATTCAGATTATTTAGAGAGGAGAGATGAGGAATGATTCTGGCGCCGAACGAGCAGATTGAAGGGTACAGCCGCAAAGGATGGTGGGGGACTAAGACACTCCTTGATTACTTTCAGGAGCATGTGGCGAACATGCCGGAACATACAGCCCTGGTGGATCCGCCCAATCGAGAGGAACTGACAGGTACGGCCCCGGAACGATTAAGCTACCGGGAGTTAGATGACGTCGTGAAGAAGGTGGCCAGGGCCCTCGTCACTTTGGGAATCGAAAAAGATGATATTCTGATCGTTCAACTCCCTAATACCTGGGAACTGGCCATGCTTTATCTGGCGATTGCCCGAACGGGTGCACTAATTTCCCCGATACCGATACAGTGGCGTCTCAAGGAGCTGGACTATGTAGTCAGGCTCACGGAAGCAAAGGCTTTCATCACAATCAGTGAATTTCGAGACACCTTGCATGTGGAGATGGGGCGAGAGCTACAGAAGACAATACCCGGACTCGAGCATTGCATCAGCTTGGAAACCGTCAAGGACTGGGCGAAGGGGGGCGGGGGCGATTTCAGAGTAGATGAGCGAGTATTAGAGCAGAAAAAGGTGGAGGCAAATGATATTTTCACCCTCTGCTGGACTTCAGGAACAGAGGCCGATCCAAAGGGGTGCCCGATGAGTCATAACAACTGGATTTCTCAGTGTAATATATCGATCCAGGCTGCCGACATTCACAAAGGAGATGTGCAGTTTACCGCCGGCCCCTTGATTAATATGGCCTCTCTGGGCACCACCTTCGTTCCGTGGCTGATGCTTGGAGGGACTTACGTCCTCCATCACCCTTTTAATCCTCAGGTTTTTGTTAAGCAGATGATTCAGGAAAAGGTTAACTATACGCTACTGGTACCGGCGGTGGCCAACCTGCTTGCCAAGCATCCGAATGCGGATCAGTTTGACTTCAGTTCCGTACGGTCCATTACTCTAGGTTCTGCACCATTATCTTTGTTTGCCATGACGGAGTTCAAACGAAGATGGAATATTGATATTGGGAATATATGGGGGCAAAATGAAGGCACAGGAATCGTTTCCGGTCCTGGGGATGTTCCGAATATGGAGGAAAGGGTGGATCACTTACCGCAGTTTGGCAAAGTCGGGTCAACGTGGATATCTGCTGTAGAGGGGATAGAGACTAAGATCGTGGATCCAACGGCTGGCCAGGAACTCACGGAAGCAGGGGCAGTGGGAGAATTGGCCTATAAGGGGCCAAATGTCTTTCCCGGATATTATGAGCGCCCGGATTTAACGGCTAAATCATTTGATCAAGACGGTTTTTTTTACACTGGAGATTTGTTTCAAATCCGCGAGGGAAATTACATCAGTTTTTTTGACAGGAAAAAGGATATCATCATTCGCGGGGGTCAAAATATCAGCGCTCAGGAAGTAGAAAATATCCTGATTAGTCACACGAAAATTATAGATGTGGCGGCCGTTGGAATGCCAGACGATATTTTTGGTGAGCGGACGTGTGTTTTCGTGGTGGCGCAGCCGGGAGAGACGCTAGATTTGGCAGAAGTTAAAACTTTTATGCATGAGCGGGGAGTAGCAATCTACAAGTGGCCGGAGCGAATGGTACTTATTGACGCCATCCCTCGTAATCCAACCGGGAAGATCCTAAAGGCGCCATTGAGAGAACGCTTAAGGAAAAGTGTTTAGTGATAAGACTTTACGACCCAAGACCCAAGGGTGTAGTCAAACAGTAAAAGCAAAAAGTAAAAACCGAGGCAATGGGAAAGGGTGGTTAGGAATATGAGAGAAGCAGTGATTGTAGAAGCGGTGAGAACGCCTGTGGGACGGAGAAATGGATTCTTGAGCGGTCTTCGTTCCGAGGATTTGGCGGGACTTGTTTTGAGAGAGGTAGTAAAGCGGGCGGGAGTGGACCCAGCATTGGTAGAGGATGTGTTGATGGGCTGCGTTTCCCAAGTTGGAGAACAGGGATTTTGCATCGGACGTCAAGCAGCCCTGATTGCGGATTTTCCACAACATGTCCCAGGTTTGACGATTGATCGTCAGTGCGGTTCCAGTCAGCAGGCCGTTCATTTCGCCGCCCAGGCAATTTTGGCTGGAGACATGGATGTCGTCGTGGCAGCGGGTGTAGAAAACATGTCCCGGGTTCCAATGGGCTCAAACTTTAAGGGGACGGAGTTATCAGTGGAGTTAACATCACGTTATGAGATTATTAATCAGGGTCTCTCGGCGGAGCGGATCGCGGAGAAATGGGGCCTCAGCCGGCAACAGATGGACGAATTCTCCCTAGAAAGCCACGAGAAGGCACTTAAGTCCCAGGAGGAAGGGCGTTTCGAACGGGAGATTATGCCGGTAAGCGTGATCCTTCCGGATGGCAGCCAGGCGATTGTGAAAATGGATGGAGGTCCACGGCGGGAAACTAGTCTGGAAAAGCTGGCCAATTTGAAGTCCCCCTTCCAGGAAAACGGCCTGGTCACTGCCGGTAATGCCAGCCAGATATCGGACGGAGCGGCAGCTGTGCTCGTCATGTCCCGTGAAAAGGCGGAAGAACTGGGACTTAAGCCTCGTTTTCGAATAATAGCTCGGAGTGTTTTGGGTTCGGATCCGACCCTGATGCTTACTGGACCTATCCCGGCCACCGCCAAGGTGTTGGCTAAAGCAGGCCTTGGACTTTCGGACATTGATGTCTTCGAGGTGAATGAAGCCTTCGCTGCAGTCCCTCTGGCATGGCTGATGGAAACGGGAGCCGACCCTAGGAAGCTCAATCCCAATGGTGGAGCAATTGCCCTTGGCCATCCACTAGGCGCCAGTGGAGCACGGCTGATGACGACCATGATGCACGAACTGGAACGAACTGGCGGTCGCTATGGACTCCAAACTATGTGCGAGGGGCATGGAATGGCCAATGCTACGATCATAGAGCGGCTAGACTAAACTATAAATCAAGAAAAGTTAAACTAGAAGTTAAAGAAGAACAAAAACTAGAACTTAGAAATATAAAAAAGGAGCAATGTGCGATGGAGTTGAAGCAAGTGGTCGCGTTTGTTACCGGAGGGGCCTCAGGTTTAGGCGAAGCGACCGTGCGGAGGATAGTAAACGACGGGGGCAAGGTGATGATTCTCGATCTAGCGGTGGAGCGAGGAGAGAAGTTGGCTGCCGAATTGGGGGGCAGTACCTTGTTTCAGAAGACGGACGTTAGCAGTGCAGAGAGTGTACAGGCGGCACTGGAAAAGACAATTGAGGGGTTTGGCCGTGTAGATGTTGTTGTAAATTGCGCTGGGATTGGGGTTGCGGAAAAGGTGCTGGGCAAGAAAGGACCTCATGCTCTGGAAAGCTTTTCGAAGGTTTTACAGGTGAATCTTATTGGGAGTTTTAATGTCATTCGCCTAGCGGCAGCAAAAATGGTGGACAATGAGCCCAATGCAGGGGGGGAGCGAGGCGTGATTATCAGCACTGCCTCTGTGGCTGCCTTTGAAGGGCAAATTGGGCAGGCTGCCTATAGCGCGTCTAAAGGGGGAATTGTAGGTATGACTCTGCCTATTGCCCGGGAGATGGCGGTCCACGGTATCCGAGTGATGACAATTGCACCGGGTCTCTTTGAAACCCCGATGTTTGATTCCTTGCCAGAGGAGGCCCGTAAATCGTTGGGCGCAATGACTCCCTTCCCGTCCCGACTGGGCTATCCGGAAGAATATGCCCTTTTGGTCAAAAGCATTATAGAAAACCCGATGCTCAATGGCAGCATTATCCGCTTAGATGGGGCCATCCGCATGCAACCAAGATAAAAGTGTCGTGGATCACGTCAAGGGTTGGAAGGAAGGAGGGGCTGGAAGATGGATGTTTATTCGGAAGAACACAAAATATTTCGCCAAACCTTCGTAAAGTTTGTGGAAAAGGAACTCTCTCCCCATATAGAAGAGTGGGAAGAGCAGCGCGAGATTCCCCGCTGGGTATGGCTACGTATGGGCGAGCAGGGTTACCTCTGTCCTTGGCTGGAAGAAAAATACGGTGGTTCGGAGTCGGATTTTGGATTCTCTGCTATCATAAGCGAGGAACTAGCTAAAGCTGGAGTTGGGATCGGGCTAGGACTGCATAGTGACATTATTGCTCCCTATATACAGGCTTATGGTACAGAAAGACAGAAGGCTGATTGGCTTCCCGCCTGTGCTCGGGGGACGAAAATTCTGGCCATTGCCATGACAGAGCCTCAGGCGGGCTCCGATCTTCAGGGAATGAAGGCTACAGCTGTCCGGGATGGGGATGAGTACATTATCAACGGGTCAAAGACCTTTATCAGTAATGGGATTTTCGCCGACTTGATCATCGTGGCGGTCAAGACCGACTCAGGGACGATGCCGGCCAGTAAGTCAATCAGTCTAATAGTGGTGGAAAACGGGACACCAGGCTTCTCTAAGGGCAAAAAAATGAACAAGTTGGGGATGCACAGCCAGGATACAGCGGAACTCTTTTTCGATGATTGCAGGGTGCCAGTGACCAATCGCCTGGGTGAAGAAGGCAAGGGGTTTTCTTATCTGATGGAGAAACTCCAACAGGAGCGCCTGATCTCGGCCCTAAGTTCTCAGGGCTTGGCGGAGCGGATGCTTGCCGATACGATCGCCTATGCCAAGACAAGGGAGGCTTTTGGTCAGCCTATCGGCAAGTTCCAGCATAACGCCTTTAAAATCGCTGAAATGGCTACAGAGGTCGAGATTGGGCGGGTATTCGTGGATAATCTGATCGCTGACCATATGGCAGGGCAGGAGATTGTAGCCAAGGTTTCCATGGCCAAATACTGGATCGGAGAGATGGCTAATAGGGTGGCTTACGCCTGCCTCCAGCTTTACGGCGGATATGGGTATATGGAGGAGTACCCTATTGCCAGGCATTACCGAGATGTACGGGTGCACACCATTTATGCAGGAACCTCGGAAATTATGAAGCTCATCATAGCTCGCAAGTTAGGACTGTGATTTGGGCAGAAATGGGATGAGATGAATGTATCAACTCTTAAGCGGGGTGCGAATCCTAGATTTAACCCGGCTTCTTCCTGGAGGCTTTGCCAGTCAGTTACTGGCTGACCTTGGAGCAGAAGTATTGAAAGTGGAGGACCCTTGGCAAGGGGATTACCTGCGCTGGATGGAACCTTACTTGCCCGGGACGCAGGAAAGTGCCCTTTACTGGTCGCTGAACCGGAATAAAAAGAGCCTCAAGTTGAACTTAAAAAGCACGGAAGGGCGTGAAGCTTTTCTCCGCCTACTTGCTAAGTATGACATCGTTCTGGAAGGGTTCAGGCCCGGAGTGATGGATAGCTTGGGCATCGGTTATAAGGACTTGTCAAAAATATATCCTTCAGTTATCTTCTGTTCTATATCCGGTTATGGCCAGACAGGGCCATATAGCCAGCGCTCGGGCCATGATATCAATTACATGGCCGTGAGCGGGGCGCTGGATCTCACAGGACAGGACGGGGGGGCGCCCGTTCCTCCAGCGGTGCAGGTGGCGGACATCGGTGGCGGTGCATTTATGGCAGTGACTGGGATTTTGAGCGCCTACATCGCCCGCTTACGGACAGGCCGGGGACAATATATTGACGTCTCAATGCTGGATGGGGTGGTGTCCTGGATGGCAATGCTCTTTGCTCAGCAGGCAGTCACAGATTCCACGATGAAGCGCGGGGAAGGGATCTTGAACGGTGGAGAAGTCTGCTACGGAGTTTATGAGACCATGGACGGTCTATATATGAGCCTGGGAGCCTTAGAACCTAAATTCTGGCAAGCTTTCTGCCAGGCTGTAGAGAGTCCCGAGCTCATCGGCAAGCAGTTTGCTCACGACCCAGATGTTTTGGCTGAGGTGGAGAGGATCTTTAAAAGTAGGACACAGAAGGACTGGGCAAGCTTCTTTAGAGATAAAGACGTCTGTTGCGAGCCAGTCTTGGAGCCGTCGAAAGTTCGGGAGCACCCACAGATTAAGGCGCGGCATCTTTTTATTTCCTTCAGTCATCCTCAAGGCAAAACCGTAGAGAGTGTGGGAAATCCTCTCAAATTTCCGGAGGAAAGGGAGTTTCCCGATCAGGCCCCTCCTGGGTATGGAGAACAGACAAGGGAGGTTTTGCAGGAAGCTGGGTTCACCGAGAAGGAGATTGAGCGGTTAGAAAATGGCAATGCCCTGAATAAAGTTAATATAAATGGATAATGAATTAGGGCCCCTCGAATGACGAGGGGTCCTAATTCATTGAAACATGAAAGTTCTGAAAATTAAAGGAATCACTGATGGGTGGGGAGAAATAAAACGAGATGGACCCTGTCAAGAGGGCCACGAAGATGAACTTATCTTCTCCAGTATTATAGAGAGGTGAGCTAGTATGCTAATGAGCGATATGATGACACGGGATGTTCCGCTTCTCCATCCCCAGGATAATCTAGGGCAGGGGGTAGCACTTTTACGTTGGACCAAGCTGGATGCCTTACCAGTGGTGGATGAAGAGGGGTTGCTGATCGGGATCTTTACGAAAGCCAATGTGTTGGATGCCTTTCTGGCCGGAGCGGAACCGTCAGAAACAATTCAGCGACATTTCACCAGCCAAGTGGTAACAGTAGAAATTAACACCCCTTTCAGAGAGGTAGAACAGCGGGCGAAACAGAGCTCGGTGGGAACGGGCGTAGTCGTAGATAAAGAGGGGAAAGCACTTGGAATTTTTACTAAGGTAGATATGATTATGGCTCTATTCCAAGAAGCGGAACAATTAGCTGTCGAACTCAATACCGTGTACAAGGCTATGCCCAACGGGCTCATCTTCGTTGATCGAAACAACCGCATTCAGCAGATGAATCCCTCAGGCGAGAAAATACTTGGTTTGAAGCAAGAGACTCTCAAAGGCTGTTTGTTCGGCAGCGTTTTTCCAAGTGTGGATCTGAGCATGGTGCTCAAACAGTCGCAACACCTTGTAGGAATGCAAACTCAAATGAATAAGGTGACCGTTCTTTGCAATATTAGCCCAGTGGGCGAAGCTGCGGGGGCAGTGATTGTTTTTCAGGCGTTAACTGATTTTGATCAGGTCGCCCTAGAATTAGATGTTACCAAGCGATTGTACGAGACTCTGCTCACTGTAACAAACATTGCCTACGAAGCGATTTTTGTCGTGGACGACGAGGGTAAAATCACTCTGGTCAATGAGGCGGCATGTCACTTTTTTGGTAAGAGGGAAAAAGAGCTTTTACAGCGGCCTATAGATCAAGTGATCGAAAATACACGGATTATCCGGACATTAAAGACGGGAATGGCGGAAACTAATGAAATCCAGGTCATTAACGGTCGAGTCTACATTGTCTCCCGCCTACCGATAGTGCGCCAGGGCAAGATCATCGGGGCGGTAGGAAAAATCGTCTTTCAGAAGCTGGAAGAAGTTAAAGATGTTGCTGAGAGACTAGCCCAGATGGACCATGAGCTGAAATTTTACAAGGAAAAAGTGGGCACTGCTAGATTAGTTGTAACTTTCAACCAAATTGTCACGGTCAGCCAGGATATGCGCCGCTTAAAGCAAGAAGCTGAGATGGCTGCACGGGGAAATTCTACGATTATGCTGACGGGGGATAGTGGCACAGGCAAGGAACTCTTTGCTGAGGCCATCCACCAGGCCAGCCCCCGCCGTAAAGGCCCCTATGTCAAGGTCAATTGCGCCGCCGTTCCGGAAAATCTTCTGGAATCAGAATTCTTCGGGTATGCAAGCGGGGCGTTCACTGGGGCACAAAGAGGGGGCAAAGCTGGTAAATTTGCCATAGCTAACGGAGGGACGTTTTTTCTGGATGAGATAGGAGACATGTCTCTTAATTTGCAGAGTAAGCTCCTAAGGGTGTTGGAGGATAAGAGCTTTGAGCCAGTAGGGAGCAATGAATCAGTGAAAGTGGATGTCCGGATTATTGCAGCTACCAACAAGGACCTCATCCAGAAGGTGGAATGCGGCGAGTTCCGTAGTGACCTTTATTACCGACTCAATGTGATTAATTTCCATATTATCCCTATGCGCGAGCGGTCGGAAGACATCATTCCCCTTGTTCACGTTTTCTTGGAACGACTAAATCAAGATTTCGGCAAACAGATTACCAGCGTTTCACCAGCCGTACGCAAAATTCTCATCGGTCATCGTTGGCCGGGGAACGTGCGGGAACTGAAAAATGTGATTGAGAGGGCGGTCAATTTTGCATCTGGGGATATGCTGGAACTTGAGGATTTGCCTTTTTACCTCAGGGAACAGAAACTAGGAGTCTCTTTACCATCTGAGAAGGGTTGGAACCTAGAAAATGCTCATGAGCACTTGGATAAAGAAACATTGGAAAAGGCTTTATTGAAAATGAAGGGCAACAAGTCGGAGGTTGCCCGGCTCTTGGGGATTTCGCGTTCCTGGCTCTACGAAAAAATGCGGCGATATGATATTAAGTGATAAAGGAAAAGGTAAAGGTAAAGGGGTATTTTCTTTACTAAAAGCTCACAACTTCTTAAAAACCATTTCACAGTTTAAACATAATTGAAGGGTATGCTAACAGTGTACTGGTCAGGAAAATTGCGAACTTTGATCGGTAACGATGTTTAAGGGGGAATTGTATGAAGAAGAAACTCGCCGCAGGTGTACTAAGTGTTGTACTAGTGGTTGGGGGAGCAACGGTAGCTTTTGGCGCTACAAATCCAGACAAACTCTCTGAAATCAAGGCCTTGACTCAGCAGATGTTTGGAATTCAAAAACAAATTGTAGACAAAGAAGTGGCGGCCGGGCTTAAAACCTCAGAACAAGCGGACGCGATGAAGAAATTTATCGACAAACGCCAACAATCTAGCGACCAAGCTTTAGCGGATGGTAAAGTTTTCGGTCCAGGCATGCGTAAGGGAATGGATAATAAGGGTACGTTTAAAGGCAAGGAATTCAATAACGGTCAACCCATGACTGCTGATCAGATTAAAACATGGACTGAGAAAGCACAGGCTCGATTAACAGCTCAAGTAGATGCTATGAAGAGCAATAGCAAATTGACAGCGGAGCAAATTCAAACTTGGAGTGACGCAGCGAAAGCACAGTTAAAAGTGCAAGCTGAGGCTATGGCTAATGGTACCTTCGTGCCGGGAGATATGGGTATGGGTATGCGTGGCGGAAATAGGCATGATGCTTTTGGTGAAAAAATTGCGCCAACAAAACCTGCCACCACACCGCCAGTAGTTACAAAGTGATTTAGATACTTATCAGAAATAAACGAGGCTCTAGATGGATAATCATCTTGAGCCTCGTTTATTTCTGATTCTAGGTGAAAAAATGAGGTAGAGATATTATAAGTATGCTCAAGTGAACTAGTCTCCACTGAAGACTATCGTCACTGAGGCAGAGTACAGAGTACCACTCCCGCTTGTAGAAGTGGGAGTCTCACGATTGGATAAAGAAAAACCTTCCCAAGCACTTAGACCCGGGAAGGTTGCTATTATTTACTATTTACCAGTTGCTGCGTGTGCGGGGTTGATAGCACTCACGGCAATAAACAGGTTTGTCACCAGATGGTTGGAAAGGAACCGTAGTTTCTTTACCACAAGTAGCGCAAATAGCAGGGAACATTTCGCGTTGTTGACGAGAATAGCCACCGCCGCCTTGGTTTCTGGTTTGTTCTTTCTTAGCTGCACGGCACTCAGGGCAACGTCCAGGTTCGTTAGTGAACCCTTTTTCAGCATAGAACTCTTGTTCAGATGCTGAAAAATCGAAATCCCGACCACAGTCTTTGCAACTTAATACTTTGTCATTAAACATTATAAAAAAACCTCCACTAATTATATTACCCGTGCTACATGGCAAGTTCACCAACTTCTTCCCGGAGCCTTAGGCAATAGAGAAGGTTTGCTTAAATCCAATAGTTTTAACAGGCTTTCTCAATTATAACTAAAAAATGGATAGATGTCAAATTAGCTATATAACTTTTCTAGCAAGACCTTAACGTCTTCATTTTCTAGATATTCATCAAACGTTAATTGGCGATCCAGGAGTCCCTTGGGTGTGATTTCTATAATGCGGTTTGCAATAGTTTGGACAAACTGGTGATCCTGAGATACGAGTAGCACATTTCCATCTAGGTTCGTTAAGGAATTATTAAGAGAAGTAATTGACTCCATATCCAAGTGATTGGTAGGTTCATCCAATATTTGAACGTTTGCCCCGCTGAGCATCATTCGAGAAAGCATGCAGCGTACTTTTTCTCCACCAGAAAGAACGCTAGCTTGTTTCAACGATTCGTCTCCGGAGAAAAGCATTCTCCCCAAGAACCCCCGGACAAAAGATTCATCAGGATCTTTTGAAAATTGTCTTAGCCAATCTACTAGGTTCAAATTAGTCTCAAAATAGGAGGAGTTATCCAACGGGAGATAGGCTTGTGTCGTTGTAACTCCCCAGTTATATTCTCCTTCATCTGGGGCGATTTCCCCCATTAATACTTTAAACAAGGTTGTTTTAGCATTGCCGTCGGGACCCACGAAGGCAATCTTATCTCCTTTATTAACAATAAACGAGATATTGTCGAGTACCTTTTCGCCTGCAACTGTTACGGTTAAGTTCTTGACAGTCAGGATATTGTTGCCTGCTTCTCTATCCGGGGTGAAAGCGATATAAGGGTATTTACGAGACGATGGCTTAATGTCATCTAATGTCAACTTTTCTAACTGTTTCTTACGAGAAGTTGCCTGCTTGGCTTTAGAAGCATTGGAGCTAAACCTTTGAATGAACTTTTGGAGATCCTCAATTTTATCTTCTTTTTTCTTATTTGACTCTCTCATCAATCTTAGGGCCAATTGGCTCGATTCATACCAGAAATCATAGTTTCCAACGAATAGTTGGATCTTACCAAAATCGATATCAGCAATGTGAGTGCACACTTTGTTCAAAAAATGCCGATCATGAGAGACTACAATGACCGTATTTTCATAATTGTACAGGAAATTTTCCAGCCAGGCGATCGAATGCAGGTCCAAGTGGTTAGTAGGTTCATCTAGTAACAGGATATTGGGATTACCAAATAAGGCTTGAGCGAGGAGTACCCGAACTTTTTCATGTCCACTAAGATCCTTCATTTTACTACTCTGAAGGTCCTTGCCTATCCCTAATCCCATTAATAATTCAGAGGCTTCAGCCTCAGCTTGCCAACCATTGAGTTCGGCGAAATCGCCCTCTAGGATAGATGCATTAATTCCGTCCTCTTCGGAAAAGTCCGGTTTTGCATAGAGAGCATCTTTCGCTTCCATAATCTCATATAGTCTGGAGTGCCCCATCATTACGGTTTTCAACACTTCGAACTCTTCAAATTCAAAGTGATCTTGTTTTAAAACTCCAATTCGCTCGCCGGGCGTTAGGATGACATCGCCGCTGGAAGATTCTATTTCGCCCGATAGTATTTTTAAAAAAGTCGATTTTCCGGCGCCATTTGCCCCAATTAACCCGTAACAGTTTCCGGGAAGGAATTTCACATTAACGTCTTCAAATAATGCCCTTTTACCGAATCTTAAAGTGATCCCACTTGTACTAATCATTATTAATCGTTCCTTTGTTATTAGTATTTTTATTACAAGAATATATTATATCACCTTAACACTAGAAGATATAGGTGATTGGATGCAAAATCCAACAATCACGCTTCGCCAGTAGTTTCGACTTGACTCATTCTTAGGGTATAATTGTGATATTGTTGTTGAGGCTGTGACATATCTAAAAAATTAAAAGGGGAGATAACTTTGCTGAAAATGGAAATAGAATTAACCAAAGAAGTTAGAATGGTTCTCATTGAGAATTTAAAGAGATATTATTGGAATGAGAGGAATGAAGAACTTAGTAATTTAGGCGCGGAGCTACTACTTGACTTTATTGTAAATGATATAGGGCCATATATTTATAATAAAGCTGTAGAAGACTCTTACGCTTATATGAATGAAAGAATTGAGGATTTGCTCGGACTTCAGAAACGGTTAAGGTAGTGAAACAAAAGGAAATCAGTATAACTTTCTGGCAGGTCCCTTCTCGCTATCCATGACTACAGGGACACTCGGCCATCACGGCATCTAGCTATCCATGGCGATGCTCTAATCTCGAACATCCATGTTCGAGTCATGGCCTAGCGGTCCCTTCACGCCATCCTTGGCTACAGGGACACTCGGCCATCCATGGCCAGCGCATAAGTTTAACTAAGGATACCGCAGGCGCCTGAAGGCTTGGCACTAGACGAGTTTTCTTTATTGGAGGGGGGGATAATTCTGACTCTGTTGACTTCATTTTTACCCGTCATTGATGAGCGATCACGCATCCTAATTCTTGGGTCCATGCCAGGAGTAGAATCCCTGAGATTACAACAATATTATGCTCATCCCAGAAACCAATTCTGGAAGATGCTCTATGAGCTTTTCGATACACAAACTAGCCAGGTATACGAAGAAAGGGTGTCCTTTATTAAGAGTAAGGAAATTGCCGTATGGGATGTCATCGGAAATTGTTATCGGGAGGGTAGTCTGGATTCTAATATTCGGGAAGAGAAAATAAACGACTTTAGCGCTCTGTTCAAGGCATATCCTGACATAAAAACAGTTATGTTTAATGGAGGCAAAGCGTACGAAACATATAAAAAGTGGATTGGGTTCGGAGTGATACCCAATCTAAAGTTCCATAAGCTTACATCCTCTAGCCCCGCGAATACTAAGAAGTATGAAGAGAAACTGAGAGAATGGAGCGTCATCGTTGATATCCTAAGGTGGCACTATCCGCACCAACAGGATAACGGACAGAAAACTTGAAACAAACGCTAAAGTAAATAGACGTGAGCGAGAGAAATACTGCCTTTGATCATTGAAGTAAAAACACGCTCAGAAAGTGAAAATCTGAAGGAAACGAAAACAGGTGATAAGGCAGATTTGGAATAATGAATCCCAAGATGTGGTAATGGCTGCTTGAGCGGTGTATAATACTGATATAGATTGAAATGCAATTTCCGATTTAACAATTTCCTTGGCTGATGTTTTTGGGGGATGAGTATTTGTTAGACCCAAAAGAACGGTATGAAAAACGAAGGACATATTACGCACAGCGGTTAGAAAGACTGACCCAAACGCTTAACCGATTAAGTAATGTAAGACTAGCCCTGTTCTTTGCTGGGTGTGCATTGGCGGTTTTTTTTTATATGACTCAAAGCTCTTCTTTGGGCCTTGGTATTCTTCTCTTCACAGTGGTATCTTTTGCTGCGCTCGTCTTTTGGCATCAAACCTTAAGAACAAAGCAAAACTATATCCAAGTACTTTATGAAATCTATGACCAAGCCTTGAAGCGTTTAGCCGGAGAGTGGAAATCTTTTCCAGATACGGGAGAAGACTTTAAAAACTCCGATCACCCTTATTCAGAAGATCTAGACCTTTTTGGATTCAGTTCACTTTTCCAATGGATTAATACTGCTAAGACGTTTAGGGGAAGGGAAAAGCTGAAAGAGTGGTTGACTGAGCCCCCGGTAGAAAGTGGTGTCATTCAAAAGAAACAAGAAGCAATCAAGGAGTTGGCGATAAATCTTGCTTGGCGACATCGGTTCATGGCGGAGGCTGGAACTACAAAACGTCCGTTAAATTCTCCAACACGAATCATAGAATGGGCGAAGACGTATGACACAAGCTATCTGCGACCTGGGATTGTCATTCTAGCTCGAGCGCTCCCGATCATCACTCTTGCATTTTTGCTTCTTTATTTTCTGACCTCCAGAGTATCCTTTTGGTATCCACTAGCGGGTTTTTTAATTCAGACGGCCATACTGTTTGCGGGAAAGCAAAGGGGCAAAGCGCTTGAAGCGGTGTATGCCTATAAGGACAGTATTAGAATTTATGAGAAAATGCTGGAGCGGTTTGAGAAACGGACCTTCAAATCGGATTATCTGCAAGATCTGAAGAAAGGGTTACATGACCGCGATGGCAAGGCAGCCTTCGAACAAATAAGAAAGCTTTCGGATCTGGCTGAGCGCATATCCAATCGAGGCAATTCGATGTTTTTAGTCATTAACATTTTCACCCTCTGGGACATCCAGTGCATGATTGCCTTAGAATCTTGGAAAGAGAAGTCTGGCCGTTCTCTGAGTCGCTGGGTGGATACAGTAGCTGAACTAGAGGGATTAGCAAGCCTAGCAATTATTCACTTTGACCACCAAGAGTGGGCATTGCCTGAAATTGTCACGGAAAATCCGGGGTTAGTTGCAGTCAAGATGGGACATCCGCTCCTGAGTAATACAACTTCTAACAATTTATCCATCCAGAAGCGCTCCGGCATTTTATTAATTACGGGTTCGAACATGTCCGGAAAGAGCACCTTACTTCGCACGGTTGGGATCAATCTTGTGCTGGCTTATGCTGGGGCACCGGTGTGTGCAAGGAGTTTCAGTTGTTCGATGATGCAGATTTATAGCTGTATGCGCGTAAGTGATAATCTTGGGGAAAATATCTCTTCGTTCTACGCGGAATTACTGAGAATAAAACAAATTGTCAGCGCATCCAAAACAGAAGGAAAGATTTTCTTCCTATTAGATGAAATATTTAAGGGTACAAATTCACAAGACCGGCATGCTGGGGCTAAGGTCCTTATTAGACAATTGAGCAAGGCCGGGGCCATGGGAATGGTATCAACTCATGATTTGGAGCTAGGAGATTTAGAACGTGAAAGTGAACGGAGAGTCAGAAACTATCATTTTAGGGAGTTTTATAAAAACGATGAAATCTATTTTGATTATAAACTTCGGCCAGGGATATCAATCACACGCAATGCCATGTATCTGATTAAGATGGCGGGTATTGAAGTGGGCGAACCGTTTTAGGCGAACTAACAGGAATGTTGAAAATAGGGCTTGAACGAGCTGATTTTCTACTTTATAATTGAGACAAGCTGGTTTATGCTAGAATTTCATATTGGTTAGAAGGAGGTATATCGTGAGTGAAATGAAAGAAATCCTATATCGCCTGACTGAAATGGGACAAGACATAAAAGGCATTAAGACAGACGTGGCAGAGCTTAAGACAAGGATGGGGTACTTGGAGGGTTCCGTGGAACAAATTAAAACACGGCAAGAAGTTATTTTTGAACAAACGGCAGGGTTGCTAGAGTTCAGAACAGAAACAAAGACTATCTTGCTAGATATTCAAGATAGCCAACTAGCAACATCGGATATTTTAGGCGAGCACGAAATTAGCATCCGGGGTTTGCGCCGGAGATTGGTATAGTTTGACATATTGGCTCTGTTTTCTGCCCTCTCCATGGTTAGTGGAGAGGGCATTTTGCACGATTCAAATCCAAGGGGCAACAGAAGTTTTGAAAATCGTGAGGATGTTTTCGGAAGAGGACCTGACCGAGGAGAGGTTAGTGGAGTTGTTAGGTGGTTCTCATTCTCTATTCTATTGTAAAAAGGGAGAATTAATGGTATCCTCGATAATATGATACCCCTGCAAGGTATAAGGGGATAAAAAGAGGGTTAGGAGTGGGACTAGTGAGTAAAGCTTATATTGACCCCAATAAATGTGACCGTTCAGCCATGTGTCCGGCAAGAAGGTCTTGTCCTGAGAAAGCAATTACCCAAGAAAAACTTGGTTTTCTAAAACGAGGAGTGGCAGTTGTTGACTCGGAAAAATGCGTTTCTTGTGGAGAGTGTATAAAAATGTGCCCCCATGGAGCAATCGGGATGAAAAGACCTTCCGTTGGTCAGAAGGCAAAGAAAAAGAAGAAATAGCCGATAATGCATAAATGAAATCCATATGACATGATTCATGTCATATGGATGCTGGGGTAATGGAGGGCGAGTTCAGAGGTTTGTGATTTGAATTTGGTATACTAATCAGGTATAATTTAAAATTAGAAAATTCTTAAACCCTCAATGGGACATTTTGAGGAGGATTAATATGCAATCGGTTACGGTTAAGGAGATTTATAGAGAGACGGATCGGTTTCTCAATCAGAAAGTAGAATTATCCGGCTGGGTTCGCACGGTGCGTTCTTCCAAAGCGTTCGGCTTTATTGAAATTAATGACGGAAGCTTTTTCGAGAACATTCAAGTGGTTTTTGAAGAAAGTCTTGCCAACTTTATGGAGATTGGGAAGCTCACGATTAGTTCTGCTCTACGTATCCAAGGATCGCTTGTCCCTTCACCTGGAGCGAAGCAACCGTTTGAATTGAAAGCTGAGCACATCGAGGTTCTCTCACTATCCGCAGCGGATTATCCCCTTCAAAAGAAGAGGCATACATTTGAGTATTTACGAACGATTGCTCATTTGCGTCCAAGAACGAATACTTTTGCAGCCGTCTTTAGAGTACGTTCCGTGGTTGCCTATGCAATTCACAAGTTCTTTCAGGAAAAAGGTTATGTCTATGTGCATACTCCAATTATTACAGGAAGTGATGCTGAAGGTGCAGGGGAAATGTTTAAGGTGACGGCCCTCGATATAGCTAAACCTCCCCAGGATGAAGCCGGAAACATTGATTTTGCCAAAGATTTCTTTGGACGTGTTACGAGCCTGACGGTTAGCGGGCAGCTCAATGTTGAGACGTACTGTATGGCCTTTCGCAATGTATATACGTTTGGACCCACGTTTCGAGCGGAAAATTCGAATACGGCCAGGCATGCTGCGGAGTTTTGGATGATTGAACCAGAGATCGCCTTTGCTGATCTTAAAGACGATATGAACTTGGCTGAAGAAATGATGAAATTCATCATCCAGTATGCCTTGGACAATGCTCCCGAGGAGATGGCGTTTTTTAATAACTTTGTCGATAAGACTTTGTTTGATCGGCTGGAAAATATCCTGAGCTCAGAGTTCGGACATGTTACGTATACTGAAGCGGTAGAACTCCTTGAGAAGGAGAACTCTAACTTTGAGTATCCCGTTCATTGGGGTACGGATCTTCAAACCGAGCATGAACGCTATCTGACTGAAAAGATCTTCAAGAAGCCGGTCTTCGTTTCAAATTATCCAAAGGACATTAAGGCGTTTTATATGCGTCTTAATGAGGATAATAAGACGGTGGCAGCTATGGATCTTTTGGTTCCCGGGATTGGAGAAATTATAGGAGGGAGCCAACGGGAAGAACGTCTTGAGGTATTACAAAACCGAATGAAGGAATTCGGGCTAAACACAGAGGATTACGGATGGTACCTTGACATTCGAAAGTATGGCGGCGTGAAACATGCAGGGTACGGGCTTGGTTTTGAACGCGTGATTATGTATTTGACGGGAATGTCTAATATCCGTGATGTAATCTCTTTCCCAAGGACGGCAAATTCTTGTGAGTTTTAATAACCATGATTGGAAAAACCGAAATAGAGCGGCCTAGGCCACTCTATTTCTTCCATTTCCAGCCATAATATATTCATATATCGCCATAAGTCGAGTAACAGAGGACCGTGCAGGTATGTTATAATATGTACAAGAAGTGAGGTGGAGTGGTTAATGTATCGGTTGGACGATTTGAATCCAGTGCAACGAGCAGCTGCTGAGCATAAAGAGGGGCCGCTTCTAATTCTTGCGGGAGCTGGATCTGGGAAAACCCGTGTGCTCACCTATAGAATTGCTCACTTAATTGCCCAGGGGCTTGAACCCAGTGCAATCTTAGCTATCACGTTTACAAATAAAGCGGCCAAAGAGATGCGTGAGAGAGTGGCTACACTGGTAGGCAGTGAGGGTTATGGGCTATGGGTTACCACGTTTCACTCAGCTTGTGTTCGTATTCTGAGACGTGAAATTGATAATATGCCGGGGTATAACCGGAATTTTGTGATATATGATACTGGGGACCAACAATCTTTAATGAAGTCATGTTTAAAGGAATACAATCTCGATGAAAAGAAATTCCCAGTGCGCAGTGTGGCGGCAGTTATTAGTGATGCCAAAAACAAACTGATAGATCCGGAAGAATTTTCCCATAAAGCTTCGGATTATTTTCAGCATAAAGTTGTTGACATCTACAGATCTTATCAGAAACGGCTCAAGAGCAATAACGCTCTTGATTTCGACGATATTATCATGCTTACGGTTCAGCTGTTTCAGCAAAACAAGCAAGTCTTTCGGTATTATCAGGATAAATTCCGCTATATTATGGTGGATGAGTACCAAGATACGAATCATGCCCAATATATGCTGATCAAGCTTTTAGCTAGTGAGTATCGTAATCTCTGCGTCGTTGGGGATGATGATCAATCGGTCTATAAATGGAGGGGCGCGGATATCCAGAACATTCTCGACTTTGAGCGTGATTACCCAGAAGCGAAGGTCATTAAACTCGAACAAAATTACCGTTCAACGCAAAAGATTCTCAATGCTGCAAATGCCGTTGTGAAAAATAACGAATCGCGTAAAGAGAAGTCGCTGTGGACGGAAAATTCTGAGGGACAGGCCTTAGTGTGTTATGTCGGCAATGATGAACGAGATGAGGCTGGCTATGTTGTAGAGCGCATCAAACGTTTGCATGAGCTTGAAGGACGTCCTTTTAATGATTTTGCTGTTCTATACCGGACAAATGCTCAGTCGCGAGCTCTTGAGGAGCGTTTAATGAAGGCTGCAACGCCCTATCGCGTTTTCTCTGGGTTAAAATTTTACCAGCGCATGGAGATCAAAGACATCTTAGCGTATTTAAGAGTCTTGTATAACCCTGCTGATCAAGTGAGTTTTGCCCGTGTACTTGGCGTGCCGAAACGAGGACTTGGGGATAGTGCGCTAGAGAAGATCTTGGAATATGCGGATGAACAGGGAATGCCTGTGCTGGACGCGATTTTAGAGGCGGAGTATATTCCGGATTTGCCAACACGAGCCAAGAAACCGTTGGTAGCTTTTGCACAGTTGATGCAAGGACTAATTGCTTACTCTAAGGAAACGTCGGTTACAGATTTGGTGGAAGCAATTTTAAACAAGACGGGCTACAAAGCGATTCTTCAGGCAGACGATACACCGGAAGCGGAGACACGTCTGGAAAATTTGCTGGAGTTTCTATCTGTAACGGCTGAGTATGATGCTAAAGCGGCTCAGTCTGAGCAAAATGCGTTAAATGATGGAGTAGACGCGGAGGAGGCCGTCCCGGGCTTAAGCGGTTTCCTAGAACAAGTTTCCTTGGTTGCAGATATTGATGATCTGGACCAAGCGGAAGAAGCCGTGGCACTAATGACCATGCACAGTGCGAAGGGGTTGGAGTTTCCGGTGGTATTTGTCGTGGGCATGGAGGATGGGATTTTTCCCAGTAGTCGTTCACTGATGGACCCGATTGAATTAGAGGAAGAACGACGACTCTGCTATGTGGCTATCACCCGGGCGAGGGAGAAACTCTATCTTTGTAATGCCGAAATGCGAATGCTTTACGGCAAAACACAGTACAATCGACCATCATGTTTTTTGAGCGAGATCCCATCAACGTTAATGACGGATATTGACCCTCTAGATCCGCCAAAACGTCGTCCTAGCACTACTCCTATCTCGACTAGGCGACGGGAGGGAAAAACGGATCGAACGATTCCCTTGGGTTCAGGTTCATGGGAAAAAGGTTTCGGAAGTACTCTTGTTAGTAAAGGAGGTGAGGCACATCATTTAGGAGACAAAGTGGAACATGCTACGTTTGGACGAGGAGTTATTGTCTCAATCAAGGGAGAAGGCGACCAGGCGGAGCTGACCATTGTCTTCGACGGTGGAATCAAAAAACTAATGGCTGAATATGCCAAGTTAACGAAGTTGTAACATTTTTTGATCTATTGTACATTTGAAAAAATTTCGTAAAAAGAAAGGTTTAGGTGTAACTATGCCGGATAAAATTTATATTGTTGGTCATAAAAGCCCAGATACGGATTCAGTCTGCTCAGCGATCGCTTTAGCTAATTTGAAGGCACTAACAGGGATTGGAAATGTTGTTCCTTGCTCAGCAGGAAAACTCAATAAAGAGACGGAATATGTACTTAATTATTTTGGAGTTGCAATTCCTGAGGTATTGGAGTCCGTAGAAGCTAAACAAAAATTGATTCTCGTCGATCACAATGAGTACGGACAAGCGGTTGCTGGTGCAGATCAAGCTCAGCTCGTGCAAATTGTTGACCATCATAAAGTAGGCGGATTTCAAACTTCAGAACCCCTCTATGTTCGAATTGAGCCCGTTGGTTCCACTTGTACCATTGTGGCACAAAATTATAAAGAACTAGGCATCACTCCAGAAAAAGGGATCGCGGGGATTTTACTCGCAGCCATTCTTTCCGATACCGTAATTTTCAAGTCTCCGACCTGTACTGCCCTTGACAAAGAAACTGCTGCCTATCTGGCTGCTATCGCCGGCGTTGAACCAATGACGTTTGGTATCGAAATGTTTAAAGCTTCCTCCAACATAGCAGATCGTACTCCTCAAAGCATGATTGAAGAAGACCTTAAGGCCTTTACAATGGGTGCACATAAGGTCGGAGTTGGACAAGTCAGCCTGATGGGCATGGATGGTTTTGAAGACGTTAGGGCAACCTTAACAGCAGCGATTGAAGCACATCGTGTCGCTCAGGAAATGCGCTATCTCTGCCTAATGATAACAGACATCTTGACAGACAGCACAGAGTTGATCGTCACTGGGGAAAACCCTGAAGAAGTGGCTAAGGCCTTCGGTAAAGAAATTACCAACGGAAGTGTTGATCTACCAGGCGTTCTTTCCCGTAAGAAGCAAGTCGTACCACAAATGACAACCTATTTTCAAGGTTAATTTTTCGTACCTAAGCCATGAATAAGTGAGTTAACAAGTAGTAGCATGGGGAAAATAGTATTGCTAAGTCATTAACTTTGAAAAGCCCTGTGCTATTGTTTTATGGTTAATTCATTAACGTTGAGAGATGCGGGGATCGGAGGGATTTCAGTGCAGGATGAATTCGAGCGTTTAACCA
>Ga0307377_10002402_pt1 | contig 22158 bp, 22 predicted proteins | sample TR3MG_FD_202535 | JGI IMG/M metagenome (GOLD analysis project Ga0307377, IMG submission 202535) | Soil microbial communities from Risofladan, Vaasa, Finland - TR-3 | ecosystem: Environmental > Terrestrial > Soil > Coastal area > Acid sulfate soil | place: Finland: Risofladan, Vaasa | collected...
AAAGTTTTGCGTTCTTCATCTGTCAACACGATCGGACAAGCGACGCGCATCGGCTTCACCTCCTGCGGAGGAGTATAGCCGATGAGGCGAACATAAGCAACACTAATTCTGAAGCACTACACTAGTGTCGGCGAGAAGCACGCGGCCCGCTGCGCCCGCGTGCCGCTTGCCGTTTTGCCTTGCAAGGGTCCGGCGCGGCTGATAGATTGCCCCCGAGTCGCGTGACGGCGAGAACACATCCGGCGGCAGGGGATCGGTGGACCGCGAATGATCGAGACCCTTGAGCAGTGGGCGACGGCCTGGCCGTTCGGCATCTTTCTGTTTCTGGCGGGTCTGTGCGTCGGCAGTTTTCTGAACGTCTGCATCCACCGTCTGCCGACCGGCAAGAGCCTCCTCTGGCCGGGTTCGCACTGCCCGGCGTGCCTGGCCCCCATCGCGTGGTACGACAACGTTCCCATCGCCAGTTACTTCGTTCTGGGCGGCCGATGTCGGCGGTGCGGCTCGCGCATCAGCCCGCGGTATCTGGCCGTCGAACTGGCGACGGGCCTGATCTTTTTCGGTTACTGGGCGGCGTACTTTCAGACGGACCTTCGGCCGGAGGCGGCGCACGGCGGGGTGTACCTGGTGCATATGGTGTTGGCGGCGGCGCTCATCGTGTCGGGCGCGATTGACCTGGAGCGCAAGGAAATCTACACCTCGGTGACGAACGTCGCCGTCGGCGCGGCCGTCGTCGGCAGTTTCCTCTGGCCCCAGGTCCAGACGGCGGGGGCCTACGACGGCGCTCTGCCGGCCTGGGTCGGCTGGGACCGGGTCGACGCCGCACTTCTGGCCCTTGTGGGCGCGTCGGTCGGCGGGGGCTTGGTGTATCTGACGCGCGCAGGAGGAACGCGGCTGTTCGGGCGCGAAGCGATGGGCATAGGCGACGTGTATTTGATGGCGGCCATCGGCGCGGCCCTGGGATGGGAGGCGACGATCCTGGTCTTTTTCCTCGCGCCGTTCGTGGCGCTGGCGTATGTGTTTGCGGCTGGGGCGGTGCGTGCGGCCGGCCGCCGCGCCGCACGGGAGGCCGGCGCGCCCGCCTCGACGGCCGGCGAGGCCGACGGGCCGCGCGTCCGGCCGAAAGCGCCGCTGGCGGCCCTGGTGCTGACGGTGCTTGCGTTCGGGGCGCTCTTCGTGGCGATGGCGTCGTTCTATTTCGGCTGGACGATCAAACCGACGACGGTCCTGATGCTGTCGCTGGCGCTCTTTCTGGTCAGTTTCTGGTTGTGGCGTCGGCGGGCGGAGGCGGAGGAGGCGAAAGCGCAGGAGCCGAGCGCGCCGATCGCGCTGCCGAAGGTCGCTGGCGTGCCGCTGCTGGCGATGCTGGCGGCGATGGCGGCGCTTCTGGTGGTGCCGGCGGCCACGGCGGGCGGGTGGACGGTCGGCGCGCGGGTGTTCCTGGCTCTGGCGCTCGGCCTGTTTGGGCTGGCATTCTGGCTGATGAGTCGGCAGGATAGGGGCGAGGCGGAAGCGTCCGGGCCCGACGAGCCAGCCGACGTCCCGCCCAAGGACGATCCGCGCGAGGTGCCGTACGGCCCGTTCCTGGGGGCGGCGGCGGGCGCGGTGATGCTCCTGGAGGGGATAATCGTCGGCCACTTCCGGCCGGGCGTCGAGAACATCGTGCGAATGGCGTGGCAAACCCTCACGGGCTAGGGGAAAGCCATGTACAAGATGGTCGGCCTTTGGTTTATACTGATGGTGTGCCTGCTGGTGGTCGGATACGGGGTGTTCTTGCTGGTGGCCAACGGGCCGCGCGAGACCAGCCTCATGCTTTATCCCTGGCAGGAGGGCAGCCTCCGCGGGATATGGGTGCTGCTCGTCGTGATGGGGTTGGGCGTCGTATTGGTGCCGCTGGTGCGGCTGTTGGTGCGAACGATACGCGGCCTGAGGGAAGCGCGGCGCCGCGGGGAGGAACCGTTCCCAGGCCGCAGCGATTCTGAGGAAGGCCTGGGCGAGGGGTGAACGAGGCGTTGGCGTCGGCTCCAGACGGTTGAGCCAGAAAGGAGAACGGTATGCGAGGCGCAAGAAGCGGACGGGCGGGTTTCGGGGCCGCGGTCCGGCGGTTGGTCCGGCCGGCGGTCGTGGTGATGGGTCTGGCGGCGCTGGCGGTGGCGGGGGCCGGCTGCCGCGAGCAGCAACTGGAAGAGTCGAACGTCGCGCTTCAGCGCCAATTGGAGGACTCGCTGGTGCGGAACGCGGAACTCCAGGCGGAAGTGGACCGGATGCGATCGGCCCCGCCGGCGGAGCCGGTGCAGGCCGCCACCGAAATTCCTCCCGAGGCCGGCCCTCCGAAGCCCGACTTCGGCCCCGGCGTCGAGGTCCGCCAGAGCGGCCAGACGATGACCGTCACCTTGCCGGACACGATCCTCTTCGCCTCCGGCAGCGCGGACCTGAAGTCGGCCTCCAAGGCCATACTCGACAAGGTGGCCGGCGTTCTTAATAGGGACTATCCGACCCACATAATCCGCGTCGAGGGCCACACCGACAACCAGCCCATCGTCCGCAGCAAGAAATTGTGGGCGGACAACTGGGACCTGGGCTGCAACCGCTCGATGGCCGTCGTGCGGCATCTTGTGCAGAAGGGTGTGGATCCGAAGCGCATCTACGCCTCCGGCTTCAGTTATCACCAGCCGGTGGCCTCGAACGCGACGGCAGGCGGCCGGAGCAAGAACCGCCGCGTCGAAATCGTCGTCGCGCCGCGGTAGGAGGCCCCGTTCGCCGGTGATCGTCATTGCGGATTACGGGATGGGGAACCTCCGCAGCGTCCAGAAGGCGCTGGCGCGCGTCGGGTGCGCTGCCGACGTCTCGGACAAGCCCGAGGATGTGGCGCGCGCCGAACGTCTGGTGATTCCCGGCGTGGGAGCGTTCGGCGACGCGATGCGGGCGCTCCTGGAGCGCGGCCTGGTCGAGCCGATTTGCGAGTTCGCGCGGCGGGGTCGGCCGATCCTCGGCATCTGCCTGGGCCTCCAGATTCTCTTTGAGGAAAGCGAGGAGAAGGGCGCCGGTCCGGCGGGCGGGCCGAGCGAGCGCGGCCTGGGGCTCGTCGCCGGACGCGTCGTCCGTTTCGGTGAGGCGATGTGTAGTCAGGGTCTGAAGGTTCCCCACATGGGCTGGAACGCCGTCGAGGTGGTCTGTCCGTCGGCCCTGTTCGAGGGGATGCCCGCGCAAGGGGAGTATTTCTATTTTGCACACTCCTACTATGCGGTCCCGCGCGACGAGGGGGCGGTGATCGGCCGGACGGAGTACGGCGTGCCGTTCGCGAGCGCCGTCCAGGCCGGCAACGTCGTCGCCACGCAGTTTCACCCCGAGAAGAGCCAAGCGGCGGGCTTGAAGGTTCTGGAGAACTTCGTGAGGCGGTTCTGAGCAGGAAAAAGGGGACGGGAGTATTTTGTGCGAAGCACCCGAAGGGCCGTTCCGGCAAAATACTCCCGTCCCCTTTTTCCCAACGACGCACGGGACATCGCATGATCATTCTGCCGGCCATTGACCTGAGGGGGGGCCGATGCGTCCGACTCCGCCAGGGTCGGTTCGATGAAGAGACCGTCTTCGACGAGGACCCCGCGGCGGTCGCGCGGCGCTTCCAGGCCGCGGGGGCCGAGTGGCTCCACGTCGTGGACCTCGATGGCGCCCGCGAAGGCGAGCCGAAGAACCTCGACCACATCCGCGCCATCTGCAAGGCCGTGGACATGAAAATCGAAGTGGGCGGCGGCATCCGTTCCACCGAGGCTTCTGAAGAAGTGTTCGAGGCCGGGGCCGACCGAATCGTCGTCGGCACGCGGGCGGTGCGGGAGCCGAAGTGGTTGAAGGAATTGGCGGAGAAGTTCCCCGGGCGCGTCGCTTGGGGTCTGGACACGCGGAATGCACGCGTGGCTGTGGGAGGTTGGGGTGAAGTGACGGAGAAGACTGCCCCTGAGATCATCGGGCAAGCAGCCAAGTTGCGCCTGGCGGCAATTGTCTACACAGACATCGAGCGGGACGGTATGCTATCTGGTCCGAACCTGACCGCCACCCAGTTGGTGGTGACGGTCAGTCCGTGGCCGGTCATCGCGTCGGGCGGCGTGACGACGGTGAAAGACATACAGGCGCTGAAAGAGGTGGGGGCGGCGGGGGCGATCATCGGCCGGGCGCTGTATGAAGGGAAACTGACGCTCGAAGCCGCGCTCGCCGCCGCCGCCGACTAGGCGCTTCCCGAGCCGCGAGCGCAAGCGAGCGGCGCCGTTGACTGGCATGGGTGTACAGCATTTTGGAGGATGCGATGGCTGAGGTCCAGACCGAAATGATCCGCAACGTGGTGCTCCTCGGCGCCTCGGGCGCCGGCAAGACGCAGTTGGCCGAGGCCATGCTCCACAAGGCCGGCGCGACGACGCGCCTCGGTACGCCCGAGGAAGGCAATACGGTCAGCGACTTCGAGCCGGAGGAAAAAGAACGCCAGGCGAGCGCCCTGACGGCCGTGCTGAACCTCGGTTGGAAGGGCCGACACCTGAACCTGCTCGACACGCCGGGCTACCCGGATTTTGTGGGCCAGTCGCTGGCGGCGCTGTCGGCGACGGACACGGCGGTCGTGGTGGTGAGCGCAGCCCAAGGGGTCACGATTCACACGCGGCGCCTGTTTGTGGAGGCGGGCGAGCAGAATCTCGCGCGCCTGGTCGTCGTCAACCGCGCCGACGCCGAAAACGCCGACCTCGAGCGCATCGTCGAGCAGGTCCGCGAGGCACTGGACTCGCGGTGTCGCCTGCTCACCGTCCCGGTGGGGCAGGGGGCGTCGTTCAAGGGCGTCGTCAACGCGTTCGCGGCGTCGGAGGGCGAGGCGCTCCTGGACGTCGCGTCGGCGCACAACGAGGCCGTCGAGGCAATCGTCGAGGCCGACGACGCGCTCATGGAACGGTACCTGGGCGAGGAGAAGATTGCGCCGGAGGAACTGGCGAAGGCGTTCACGGCCGCGCTTCAGGGCGGCAGTTTCATTCCGATCCTCTTTACGAGCGCCTCGAAGGAACTCGGTGTCGAGGAACTGCTCGACGTTCTGGCCGACTACGCGCCGAACCCGCGCCAGGCCCGCTCGCGCGAGGCGGCCAAGGGCGCCGCCGACGGCGCGGAAAAGGTCGTTCTGACGGCCGACCCCGCCGGGCCCCTCTGCGCGCAGGTGTTCAGGGTCGTGAGCGACCCGTACGTGGGCAAGGTCTCGTACGTGCGCGTCTGGAGCGGGACGCTCTCCGCCGACGCGTCGGCCCGGATCGGGGACGAGCGCCGCGAGACGCGCATCGCCCAGATCCTGCGCGTCCAGGGCAAAGAGACCCATCCGATTCCGCTGGCCGTCGCGGGCGACATCGTCGGCATCCCGAAGGTGGACGAGTTGCGTCTGGGGCGGACGCTCTCCTCCGGCGCCGAGCCGCTCTTTCTGCCCGAGGTCGTCGTGCCCGTGCCGATGTACTCCCTCGCCCTGGAGCCCAAGAGCCGCGGCGACGAGCAGAAGATCTCCGAAGCCCTCGCCAAGATGGTCGAGGAGGACCCGACGCTGCGGACGACGCGCGACCGGCAGACAAACGAACTGGTGGTGGCGGGGATGGGCGACATCCACCTGATGATGCTCCTGGCGCGCCTCAAGAGGCGCTACCAGGTGGAGGTGAGCACGAAGCCTCCGAAGATCCCGTACCGGGAGACGATCGGCGCCAAAGGCGACGGCCATTACCGCCACAAGAAGCAGACGGGCGGGGCCGGCCAGTTCGCCGAGGTTTACCTCCGCGTCGAGCCGATGGAACGGGGCGCGGGCTTCGAGTTCGTGGACGATGTTTTCGGCGGGGCGATCCCCAGGCAGTTCCTGCCGGCCGTCGAAAAGGGCGTCCGCGAGGCCCTGGAGGAGGGCGTGATTGCGGGCTACCCGTTCCAGGATGTGCGGGCGATCGTGTACGACGGCAAGCACCACCCGGTGGACTCGAAGGAAATCGCCTTCAAGATCGCCGGCCGCAACGCCTTCCGCGACGCCGTCCTGAAGGCTAGGCCCACCATCCTCGAACCGTTCGTCAACCTGGCCATCACCGTGCCGGATGAGTACCTGGGGGACATCAGCGGCGACCTGAACAGCCGGCGCGGACGCATCCAGGGCATGGAGGCGGGGGCGGGCGGGACGCAGACAATCCGGGGCCAGGTCCCCCTGGCCGAGGTCGCCCAGTACAACACCCAACTGAGGAGCATCACGGGCGGCCAAGGGACGTACTCGATGGAGTTGTCGCACTACGAGCCTGTGCCGGCCAACGTGCAGCAGCAGATTATCGAATCGGCGGCGAGGGCAAAGCAGGAGGCCGATTAGCGCTGTTTTGTCCCCGGACCTTGCCCGGCGTCCGCGCGGGGAAAAAGGGCCGGAAGATTTCCTTTGCCGAACGCCCCGCGCGGGGCTATAATTCCAGTGCATATCAGGGCTTAGGAGCCGCAGAGCGATGTCCACCGAGGGCCGCTACGAGGACCGGTTGCCGGCCATCATTGACGCCATTGTCGCGACCTATGACGAAGTCTCGCGCATCAACCATCTGGACCTTCGGCCGCTGCCCTCGCGCGAGGCGGTCCAAGAGATCCTCGAAGGCCTCAAGGAAATTCTCTATCCGGGGTACTTCGGCCGAAGAAACTTCACGCCCAGCAATATCCGGTACCACATCGGCGACCGGGTGTACCAGGTGTACCGGGCGTTGGCGGACCAGGTGTACCGGAGCATCCTGCACGAGTGCCGCCGCAGCGAGGGCGAATGCGACCATTGCCGCGAGACCGCCCGCGAGATCGCCCTGGAGTTCCTGATGCGGATTCCGGACATTCGCCGGAGGCTGGCCGGTGACGTCCAGGCCCTTTACGACGGCGACCCCGCCGCCAAAAGCCTCGACGAGATCATCTTCTCGTATCCGGGCCTGGAGGCGGTGACCGTCTATCGCATCGCCCACGAACTGTACGGCCTGGGCGTGCCCCTGCTGCCCCGTATCATGACCGAACTGGCCCACAGCGCCACCGGCATTGACATCCACCCCGGCGCGAAGATCGGGAAGAACTTTTTTGTGGACCATGGCACGGGCGTGGTGGTCGGCGAGACGTGCGAGATCGGCGACAACGTGAAAATCTACCAGGGCGTCACCCTGGGCGCCTTGAGTTTCCCCAAGGACGGGCGGGGGGACCTTATCCGCGGACGCAAACGCCATCCGACCATCTGCGACGGCGTGACCATTTACTCCGGCGCCACGCTCCTCGGCGGCGACACGGTCGTCGGCAAGGGAAGCACCATCGGCGGCAACGTCTGGCTCACCCATTCCGTGCCGGACGACAGCGTCGTTGTCGTGGAGGAGCCTGGCCTGCGCGTCGAGGAAAGGGGCAAGCAGAAAGGGAAACGTCGGAGCGGGACCGCGGTCTCGAAGCGGCGCCGTTGACGCCGGCCGGTTTTTGCTTGCCAGGCGGCGAGCGGGGCCCTACGGTACGAGGCGGTCAATTCCCGCGGCGAAAGCGCTGGTCGGCTTCGCCCGTGTTGGTCGCTGGATGCGTCGGACGGTAGAGCGGGCATCTTTAACGGCAAGGGGTTTCGAGATTGGGGGTGCCCATGGCGACGATGACCAAAAAACAACTCACGGACCGGATTGCAGACGCCGTCGGAGGCAAGCGCGTCGTCGTCAAGGAGATCGTCCAGCGCTTCCTGGACGAGGTTATCAGCGAGTTGGCGAAGGGCAATCGCCTGGAGTTCCGCGATTTCGGCATCTTCGAGGTCCGCCGACGCAAGCCGCGAGTCGCCCAGAACCCCCGAACGCTCCAGCGCGTGACGGTCCCGACCAAAACCACCGTCAAGTTCAAAATGGGCCGACTGATGCGCGATCGCGTGCAGCGCGCCGCACCGAAGTCGGCCGAAAGCGCCACCGAACGCCGCATCGGGGCGGCCCGGCCCGACGCCGGACCGGCGTCCTGACCCCGGATGCCTCGTGGCGGCGACGGGCGCGCTCCGATGCCTCCCTTGCAGGCGCGGGCGGGTTGCCGGCCGAGGCGCGTGCGGCCGACCGTCTCGCCCTCCCTGACCGCGGAGCAACACGTGAAGGACCGCGAGCAAACCGTCCGCGACCTGGCCCGCCAGATCTTCGAAATGACGGTTCGCACGTGGCTTTCTTCCCAGCGCGAGAAACTCAAGGGCGGCTACGACCTGTCGGAGTCCGAGTTCCTCGCGCTCGACGCGCTGGAGGACGGCGAGGCGCTCACGGTCGGCGAGTTGAGGCGACGCGTCGGCGTCCTGCCCGCCCAGATGTCGCGCATCATCAAAGCCCTCGAGCAGCGCTACGACGAAAAGTTGGTCGTCTGCTCCATCAACCCGCGCGACAAGCGCAGGATTGACGTGGCGATTACGCCTCGCGGCCGGCGCGCGGTCGAGGCGTTTCGGCGCGGCAAGATCCTGGCCACCGTCGAGGCCCTTCGCTCGCTCTCGGACCGGGACCTTACGGCCCTGCTGCGGGTCCTCAACCAGGTCCAGGATGTTCTTGAACGGGGCCGGCATCACGTTTCGCCCCCCTGCGGAGACGACCAGCCGTGAACGTCGCCCTCGTTGGCCTGCCCGCGTCGGGCAAGACGTGTCTCTTCGACGCCCTCTCGCAGGGGGCGGTGGACTCCGCCGCGCACCCCGCTCGCCCGGACCATCCGAATTGTGCCAGCGTTCCCGTGCCGGACGAGCGGCTCGAGTGGTTGGCCGGCCTGTACGGCGCGGCGAAGCAGACGCCGGTCCACCTGGAGTTTCTCGACCTGCCGGGGCTCGCCCCGGGACGGGCGGAACTGGCGGCCCAGAACACCGCCATCCTGGAGCACCTCCGCCGGGCCGACGCCCTCACTCTTGTCCTCCGCGCCTTCGAGAGCGAGCGCGTGCCGCATCTTTTGGGCCGCGTCGCTGCGCGCGGCGACCGCGACGTTCTCTTCAGCGAGTTTGCCCTGGCGGACCTCGATGTCACCTTGCGGCGGATCGAGCGGCTCGAAAAGCAGATTCTCAAGCCCACGCCCGAACGCGAGGCCAATAAGCGCGAACTCGAACTCCTCGGCCGCTGCCGCGCGGCCCTCGAGGCCGAACGGCCCGTCCATGAGGCCGTCCGGAGCGACGCCGAGCGGACGGTGCTCCGCGGATTCGCCTTCCTCACCGAGAAGCCCGTCCTGCTGGTAGTGAACATTTCGGAGGTGGAGGCCGGTGATCCCGCGCGTGCGGCCGAGGCGCTGGGCGACCTCGGCGGTCCCGTCCAGGCCCTCTCGGCGTCGATCGAGGCCGAGATCGGACGTCTCGACCCCGGCGACCGCGCCGCGTTCCTGGAGGAAATGGGCCTGAAGCGATTTCACACCGCCGACGTGCTGCGAGGCGTCTGTCAGGCCGCCGACCGCATCACCTTCTTCACGTGCAGCGACAAAGAGGTGGCGGCCCGCAGCGTCCCGCGCGGGACGACGGCCGTCCAGGCCGCCGGCGCGGTCCACACGGACATGGCCCGCGGCTTCATCCGTGCCGAGGTCGTGGCCTACGATGATCTGCGCCGCGCGGGCTCCGTCAAACAGGCCCGGGCCGACGGTCACTACCTCATCGAGGGCCGAGACTTCGTCGTCCGCGAGGGCGATGTCATCTACTTCCACTTCAGCCGATAGGGGAGAGCGTGCGCGCCGTCACCCTGAGCATCGGCAGCGAACTGGTGGCCGGCCTGGTCCTGGACGCCCACGCGCAGCGGCTCGCGCGTGCGCTCGGCGGACGCGGTGTGGAGGTTGTCCGCCACGAAACGCTTGATGACGATGTGGAGGCGATTGCGGCCGCGTTCACCGCCGCCGCGCGAGAGGCTGACCTCGTCGTGGCGACGGGCGGCCTCGGACCGACGCCTGACGACCTCACGCGCGACGGCCTGGCGCTGGCCCTGGGCGCGGCGCTGTCGGCGTCGCCGCAGGCCGTGCGGATGCTTGAAGCCTGGGCTGATGCGCGCGGCTGGGCGCTCTCGGAATCCAACCGCCGCCAGGCCTTCCTGCCCCAGGGCGCCGAGGCCCTTGCGAATCCCGTCGGCAGCGCTCCGGGCGTTCTCGCGCGCCTCGGTGGGGCGCAAATCTTCTGCCTGCCGGGAGTCCCGTCTGAGATGCACCGGATGCTCGACGACCACGTCCTGCCGCGCCTGCATAGCGGTGCCGAGGCGCGCGTCCTCTGCGTCCGGACGGTTCGCACCTTCGGCCTGCCGGAATCGGTCATCGGCGAGCGGCTGGCGGACGTGATGGCTCCCGGCCGCCGGCCGCGCGTCGCCACAGCCGCGACCGCGGGCGTCATTGACGTTCACATTCACGCGAGCGGCCCGGCGGACGAGGTGGGGCGTTTGCTGGACGCGGACGCCGCCGAGGTGAAGCGCCGTCTCGGCCCGGCGGTCTTCGGCGAGGGGGCCGACGGGATGGAGGAGGCGGTGGCGTCGCTTCTGGCCGGGTGCGGCGCGACTCTCGCCGTGGCCGAATCCTGCACCGGCGGCTTGATTGCCGCCAGGCTCGTCAACGTGCCGGGCATCTCAAACCACCTGCTGGAGGGCGTGGTGGCCTACTCGAATGCAGCCAAGACGCGGCTCCTGGGCGTGCCGGCCGAATTGGTCCAGCGCCACGGGGCGGTCAGCGAACCCGTCGTCCGCGCCATGGCCGAGGGCGTCCGCGCCGGGGCGGGGGCGGATCTCGGCCTCGCCCTGACGGGCATTGCAGGCCCCGGCGGGGGGAGTTCCGAGAAACCCGTCGGGACCGTCTGGTTCGCGCTGGCTGACGAGGCGGGGACGCGCACTGCGCGCGAGGTGTTCCCCGGCGACCGAGGGACGGTCCGCCTGCGGGCCGCGCTCTATGCGCTGAATCGTCTGCGGCTGCATCTGGCGAACAGGTGAAGGGCTTTCAGCCGCGGTCGCGGAGGAAAATCTCGCGGATTTCGCGGAGGGTGTAGCGGCGTTTCAGATTCTGGATGAGGCGGATGCGGCGGACGGCAGACTCATCAAACAGGCGCTGGCCACCCTGCGTCCGCGCCACCTCCGACACCAGGCCGTACATGCAGTAGGTGCTGAGGACCTGGGAAGAGACGCCGGCGCGGCGTGCGGCATCTGAGATGCGGAAAAGGTCTTCGGAGCCGTTCCCGGAGGCTTCGGCCATGGGTTTTGCCCTCGCTGGGAGGGTATCGAGCCGCCCGGACCGGAAACTTGAGCCAAAGCCGGTCCGTGCCCGACCCGGCGCAAAGGACCCCGCGGAATCGCGCCGAAACTTTTTTCTGGCATAGTGACCCTTTTGTTCGTAGTAGCCTATGAGGGCATCCAAGGGCGAGGGGGCGGATCGGCTCGCGCATGGCCAACGCGATCGCAGTAGCCGCGGAGCGATACCAGGCTCCCGCGCCATCCGCCGCTTGTGATGAAGACGCCCAGTTGATGCTCGCCTTCCAGCAGGGCGAAGACCTGGCCTTCCAGAAACTCGTCGAACACAATCACGCCCGGGTCATCGGCCTGGTGTACCGGTTCATCGGCAACTCGACCGAGGCCGAGGACCTGGCCCAGGAGGTTTTCGTGCGGATTTATCGTGCGCGGGCCACGTATCGTCCGACGGCGAAGTTCTCGACATGGATGTTCCGGATTGCTGCGAATGTCGGCCTCAACGCCCTGCGCGACCGGGCCCACCGCCGCGACGACGTCTCCATCGAGCAGTTGGCCGGTGCCGACCGCGGGCCGTACACCATCCCCGACCCGGAGGTCCGCGGGCCCGCTAGCGAGATGGACCGCTCCGAACTCCGCACGCGGATTCAGGACGCCATCCGCGAACTCCCCGAGAAGCAGCAACTCGCCGTCGTTCTGAGCAAGTACGAAGGCCTCGCCTACACCGACATCGCCCGGACCATGGGCTGCAGCACCATGGCCGTCAAGAGCCTCCTGGCCCGCGCCCGCGAGAGCCTGAAGGAGCGGCTCCTGCTCTATCTGCGCACCGGACGCCGACCTCAGCGGGTCCGTTCCTGAGTAGCGTTTTTCGCGGAACCTCGTCCCCCCGGCCGTGTTCAACTGTCTGTACCTTTCAGGACGTGTGCGCCCATGGGAAAAGCCGTCTGCAACTGGGTCAGAGGCGTTCTGCCTGCCTACCAGGACGGTGAATTGAAGCCGTCCACGGCGGCGGCGGTGCGCCGCCACGTGGCCCACTGCGAGTCCTGCCGCGCCCAATTGACGCTCTTGGAGGGCACCTGGGAGTTGCTGGACGAGGCCGGCGCGCCGCCGGTCCGCGCGGGCTTTACCTCGCGAATGATGTCGCGGATCGTGGAGGAGAGAGAACTGGAGCGGCTCCAGGCCCGCCTGCGTCCGCACCGGCTTCGCCGGCAGGTCCTCAGCGCCGTCGTCGGACTGGCAGCCGGATTGCTTGTCTGGTTCGCCCTGTCCGCGTGGGTCGGCTGGCCGGCGGAACCCGCCAGTCCCGTCGAACGCGAGGTCAGCCGAAGCCTGACCTTCCTGGAGGATGTTGACCTGCTGGACGAGGTCGCGCTTCTGGAGACGATGGAGCGCTTGCGCGCCGAGCTGGCCCCGGGCCGGGAGGCCGATCGTGGATGATCGCCGCCAGGAACTCGTGCGCCTGTTGCGCCGCCGACGGCGCGTGCGCCTGATGGCGGTGTGCGTCGCGGCCGCCCTCGGATGCGGCGCTGCGGCTGCGATCCTTGCGCCGAAGGTCCTCGTGGGCGGCGTGCCGCAGGGCGGCCCCCCCGCCGGGCGGATGTGCGACTCGGACGCCAAGCGCCCTGGGCAGGGCGTGCTCGTTGGCCTGTCGGACCGGCTGGACCTCGACCCGCGCGAGGTCCGCCACAACGCTACTCGGTGGCGGATGCTCGCCCCCGCCGAACGCGAGGCCTTCTTCGAGCGCTACTGGCGGCTGGCCGGGTTGGATGTGGAGGACCGGGACCGTCTTCTCGCCCGATACGAGGCGTTCCGCAGCCTGCCGGAGGATCGCCAGGCGTCGCTGCGGCGGCAGGCGCGGGAACTGCGCGGTTTTCTGGCCGACCTGAGCCCCCAGGACCAAGCCGTGCTGGCCGGGGCGCCCGAAGAGCAACGGGCCGCAAGGCTCCTGGAACTCATCGAGCGAGCCCGCGGCCGGTAGGACGGCGCCCGGCGTGTGTTCACGCCGGGCTAAATAACACCAACGGCATCGCGCCGCGCGTTTTTTATTTAGCCCCCGGTGAACACATCGGGGGCGCTGTTCTAAAACTCCCCCGCGCGCCCTTCGATGAGGATGTCGGTCCCGCTTCGCGCGACGGCAAGGTCCGCAAGCACGAGCGGCCTGGCCAGGGCGCCGCTGTCGGCTCCCTCCGGGCGGCCTGCAGCACCGATCACCTGCGGGCTGATAAATACCATCACGCGGTCCACCAGGCCGGCCGAGAAAAACGATCGCAGGACCTTCGCACCGCCTTCGACAAGAACGCGTGACATGCCGCGCTTGCCCAGGTCCCGCAGGACCGCTTCGGGCGCGACGCCGGCGGCGGACTGGGGCACGGCCACCACTTCGGCGCCGGCGCGGCGGAGGAGGTCCGCCCGCTCCAGCGCACTCCCGAGCGCCGCCTCGGTGGTGTAAATGATGACCGGCACGTCGCGGGCACTTCGGACCGGCTCGCGGTCGGCCTCAAGCGCGAGGCGCCCGTCCAGCACGACGCGCGTCGGCTGGCCTCGCTCCGGAATCGGTTCGACGTGCCGGACTGTCAGCGACGGCTGGTCCAGCCGGGCCGTGACGGCACCGACGAGAACGGCATCCGAGACGCGGCGGAGTTCGTGGACGCGGCGCCGGCTTGCCTCGCAGGAGATCCATCGGCTCTCGGCCGACGCGGCCGTCAGGCGCCCGTCCAGGCTCATCGCCCACTTGGCGGTGACCAGGGGGAGGCCCGTCGCCTGGCGCTTGAAGTAGGCGGCGCCCGCGCGCCGCGCGTCGGTCGCCAGGACGTCGGCCTTCACCTCCAGGCCCGCCTCTTGGAGGATTGCCAGGCCGCGGCCGGCGACCTGCGGAAACGGGTCGCGCACGGCCGCGACGACTCGCCGCACTCCCGCCGCCACAATCGCGTCGGTGCAGGGCGGCGTCTTGCCGTGGTGGCAGCATGGTTCGAGCGAGACGAAAAGTTCCGCCCCGCGTGCCGCTGCGCCGGCCTGCTCCAGCGCGACGACTTCGGCGTGAGGTCCGCCGAATTGCGCGTGGTATCCTTCGCCGACGATCCGTTCGCCGCGCACCACGACGGCCCCGACCATCGGGTTCGGTTCCACCCGTCCCAGGCCCTGGACGGCCAGGTCCAGCGCCCGGCGCATGAACCGCTCGTCGCGGCTCTCGGGATTCACCTTAGCGCTCCTGCGACTTGCGGGGAGGGGCAGGCGCGAGGCCTTCCTCGCCGCGGAAGAGATACACCGCCGCGATGGCCACCACGCCGATTACCAGGTACACGTCCGCCAGGTTGAAAACGTACGGCCAGGCGAAGGTCCATCCCGCGACGGTCGCTTCCTTGGTCACCTGCAGAAAATCGCGCACGTAGCCGTAGGCGATGCGGTCCACGAGATTGCCCGCCGCGCCCGCCAGCACCAGGCCGCACCAAAGGTGCGTCCACTTCCGGCCGCGCCCGGAGCGGGCGAAAACGTAGAAGATGATCGCCGTCGTCACGAGCGTCAGCAACACGGTGAGGACGCGGCCGGCGACCGGTCCGAGGTGGAGGTCCTCCGCCGGGTTGAGGCCGAACACCATGCCGGGGTTGCAGCTGGTGACGAGCATCAGCCAACCGGGCACGAGGTCGTGGGGAATGCCGCGGCCCAGGGGCTCGATCGGCGGCCCAAGAAAATGCCACGCGAGGTGTTTGGTCGCCAGGTCCAGCGCCAGGGCGACGAGAGCGGTCAGCCCGAGGCGCAGGCGGCTGGCGCGGTCGGCTAGGGCGAGCCCTTTTCTTCCTGGCGTCGGCATTCGATGCAGAGAGTGGCGTGCGGCTTGGCCTTGAGGCGGGCCTTCGCGATCCCGTGCCCGCACTGCTGGCACTTGCCGTACTCCCCCTTCTCGATTCGCTCCAGGGCCTCGTCTATTTCACACAGCGTGGCCTGTTCGTTTTCGATCAGGCCCAGTGTGAACTCCTGCTCGTAATTGTCCGAGCCGATGTCGGCCATGTCGAGAGGCATCTTCGACAGGTCGCCGGAGGCGTCCTGGCGGTTCTGCTGGAGCGCAGCACGCTCCAGGGCGCTGACGTCCCCGACCAGGAGACATCTCTTTTCGAGCAGCAGTTTCTTGAACTGCTCCAGGTCCTTGCCGCGAAGCGCTGTGCCGGTTCTCGCCATAGTTCGTCCAATCGCCTCCCGAGAGCGGGGCAGTATAGGGTCCCGACGTCTCACTGTCAAGGTCGCCGTCCGCAAAATCGCGCCGACGGCCTGCGCCGCCCGCTGGATCCTTGATTTACGCGCCCCCGGGCCTATGATGGGACCGTCGGCGACGGAGGCTCAGGCCGTATATCGGCATCCAGGAAGCCCGGCATGAGGCGACCCATCGGCGTTTTCGACTCAGGTCTCGGCGGCCTGACGGTCGTCCGGGCGCTGCGGCGGCGTCTACCTGCTGAAACAATCGTCTATTTCGGCGACACCGCACGCGTCCCCTATGGGATCAAGAGTGGACGGACGGTGATGCGCTTCGCCGTCGAAGACTGTGAGTTCCTCGGCCGGTACGACCCGAAGTTCATCGTGGTGGCGTGCAACACGGCGAGTGCGGCCGCGCTGCCGGCCCTCCGGAAGCGGTTCGGATGGCCCATCTGCGGCGTCATTGAGCCGGGTGCCCGCGCCGCCGTCCGCGCCGCAGGCGACCGGCTTATCGGCGTCATCGGCACGGAGGGCACCATTGCCAGCGGCGCTTATCGCGAGGCCATCCGCCGACTCCGACCCGGCGCCTCGCTTGTTGAAAAAGCCTGCCCACTCCTTGTGCCCCTGGCCGAGGAGGGAAGGGCGGCCGACGACCCCATCGTCCGGGCGGTCGTCCGGGAATACCTCGAGCCGCTCCGGCAAGCCGGCGTCGGCGTCCTCGTTCTCGGATGCACCCACTATCCGCTCCTGAAGGGCGCGATGGCCGACGTGCTCGGACCCGCCGTTGCGCTGGTGGATTCGGCTGAGGCCGTCGCCGACGAAGTCGCTCGCGACCTCGGCCAAGCGGGGCTCCTTGCGCCCGACGGCCGGGGGACGCTCCGCTGCTACGTCAGCGACCACCCCGACCGATTCCGCGAGGTCGGCTGTCGGTTCCTCGGCGAAAAGGTCGAGTCGGTTGCGCTTGTCTCGCCGGAGGAGTTCTTCGCGGGCGCCGACGGCGCGGCCGCACGGACGGAGAGCGCGTCATGATTCGCCCGGCAGCATGGTCCGGCGCGCTGGTCCTCGTCCTGGCGGCGGGGTGCACCGTGGACCCGTCCTTCGGTCCTCTGGTAAAAATCATGCCGCGGCCGATCGGATCGCGCATCGTGGACCTGGAAAACGACGACCCCGACGTCCGCCGCGATGCCGTCCAGGCCATCGCCAAAAGCGGCAAGGCCGAGTCCGTGCCTACGCTGGTGGGGCTCCTGTGCCTTGTGGCGAAGAAGGACAGCGACCCGATGGTCCGAGCGGCGGCGGCGCAGGCGCTCGGCGACGTCGAGGGCGAGGGCGTTTTGGAGACTCTTAAGGAACTCCTGGCCGGCGACTCCAGCCCCCTCGTGCGAGCCGATGCCGCCGCCTCCCTCGGCAAGAAGGCGTCGCCCGACGGTCTGGAGGCCCTCGTCGCCGCGATGAAAGCCGACCCGAACCTGGATGTGCGTCTGGCGGCCGAGGGCGCCCTGCGCCACTACAAGGACCGCGCCGCCGCCGACGCCCTTGTCGAGGGGCTTTCGAAGTCCGACATCGGCGAGGCCCAGAAGTGCTGGGAGAGCCTTCGCTACATGACCGGCCAGAACCTGCCCCGCGATGCCGCGCCGTGGGAGGAGTTCCTCGCGTCGGCCGATGCCCCCTTCGCGCGCCACGGCCGGCCGCCCGGCCTGCCCAAGGGCGAGAGCCAGCGACCCGCCATCACGAAGGGCGTCCGCCATTTCGTCGGCAGCCTGTTCGAGCAGGACGTCCGCGAAGGCGAACTCGAATAGCCCGCACCGCACGCGCGACCGGAGGCCCGAGCGTGAAGGCCTGTGTCTTTGACGGCAAGGCGGTCCGCGTCGAGCCGGACTATCCCGACCCCGAGGTTCGCGCCGGCGAGGTGCGCGTCCGCGTTCGCATGGCCGGCATCTGCCGCACCGACCTGGAGATCGTCAAGGGCTACATGGGCTTCCGCGGCGTGCTGGGCCACGAGTTCGTCGGCGTGGCCGAGAGCGGCCGGCACGCGGGCCGCCGCGTTGTCGGCGAAATCAACTGTCCCTGTGGCCGGTGCGACCTGTGCCGCGAGGGCCTGGCCACCCATTGCCGCCGGCGGACCGTCCTGGGCATCGAGGGGCGCGACGGCGCCTTCGCTGAACGCCTCGCGCTGCCGGAGGAGAACCTTCATCCGGTGCCCGACACCGTCCCGGACGAGCAGGCCGTTTTCGCCGAGCCGCTCGCCGCCGCCATCCAGATCGGTCGGCAGGTCGATTTCCACCCCGGTGAAGAGGTCGTGGTCCTCGGCGACGGCCGCCTGGGGCAACTCGTGGCCCAGGTGCTCAGGGCGTGGAATGTTCAGCCGACGGTCGTCGGACGGTCGCCGACGAAACTCGCCATTCTGGAGCGGCTCGGCATCGCGGTTGTCCCGGAGCGCGAGGCTCGTCCCGCGGCCGACACGCGCGTCGTCGTCGAGTGCACCGGCTCGCCCGACGGCCTGGGGATGGCCCTTCGGTTCGTCCGCCCACGAGGAACGATTGTCCTGAAGAGCACCGTGGCCGACACGGCGGGTTTGGACCTTGCGCCAATCGTGGTGAACGAGGTGACGGTTGTCGGGTCACGGTGCGGTCCCATGGACGAGGCCGTGGCGATGCTCGGCCGCGGCGAGGTCCGCGTCGAGCCTCTGGTGACGGCAACCTATGCGCTCGACGAGGCGCCCGAGGCGCTCCGTGCCGCCGACAGGCCGGACGCCATCAAGGTCCTCATCCGCATTGAGCCGAGCGGCCCGGGCATCGCATGACGGAGAAGGCCGTGATGAGTGAGCGCCCTCTGGCCGTTGTGCTTGCTTCCGGCGGGATGGATTCTTGCGTCGCCGCCGCGTGGGCGGCGCGCCGATACCGCCTCGCCATGCTCCACGTCAACTATGGCCAGCGGACGGAGGCGAAGGAACTGGAGTGCTTCCGCCGGCTGGCCGAACATTTCCGCGCGGAGCGATCCCTCGTCGCCGAGGCGCGGTACTTAAAAGAAATCGGCGCAAGCAGCCTGACCGACCCGCGCCTCGCGGTGCCCGAGGACGACACGCCCGGCGAGATCCCGAGCACGTACGTTCCGTTTCGCAACGCGAACCTCCTGGCGATTGCCGTCGCGTGGGCCGAGGCGATCGGGGCTTCGGCCGTCGTCCTCGGCGCGGTCGAGCAGGACGCGCCGGGGTACCCCGATTGCCGGCCGGCGTTCTACGAGGCGGCCCGGCGACTGGTGGAGTTAGGCACGCGCCCCGAAACGCACCTTGCCGTCGAGACGCCGCTGGTCGCGATGCGTAAGGTGGACGTGGTCCGTCTCGGCGTCGAACTCGGCGCCCCGCTGGAACTGACGTGGTCGTGCTATCGGAGCGAGGATCGGCCTTGCGGTCGGTGTGCCAGTTGCCGCCGTCGGGCCGAGGCGTTCCGCGATGCGGGACGCCAGGACCCGCTCTCCTCGCGCGCCTAGGTCCTGTCTGATGAATGGCGCGGCGGCCTTCCCAGGCCGCCGCGAAGGGCATGGGACAGTTTCAGGCAGGTGGCGGCCTGGGAAGGCCGCCACCCGAGAGTATTCTAGGTTTATCAGACAGAACCTAGCCGATGCGCGGGCAGCGCAGAAAAAGGGCGAGGCGCTTGCCTCGCCCTAAAGATCCAGCGATGGGCCCACCGCTTCTCGAAAACCCGCGCGGGTCCGCACTTTACGGCTATCGAAATGGCGCGCCAGACTTTTCAGTGGAAGGCTCGCGCCTCGCTCGCATTCTTCGGCAATCCGGCACGGCCTCGAGGTCGCTTGCACGCATTCCGGCCACGCGCCACGCCGCCCGCCGAGTTTCCAAAGTTCTTCGCGAGGGCTTTTCTGAGCCTTCCGATATGTATTATACCGCGCGGACGCAAAAAATCAAATCGGAACTGCGGCCCGGACCAAGAATTTACTTGGCCGGCTCCGCCGGTTCCTCTCGCGGCCGCTTGAAAAGGTCTATCAGGTCTTTCAGCGTGGGCGGGGGCTGTTCTGCCGTGCCCGGTTTCTCCCCCGGCGGGGCGGATTCCGCCTCGGGCGCGGGCGCTTCCTCGCCCGGTTTCTCGCGCGGCGGTTTCTTCAAAATGTCTTTCAGGAGGTCCTCGATGATCTCCGCACCCTTTTCGGGCGTCAGGAGGGCCTCGCCGACCGTCTTGAGGATTTCCTTGAGCAACTGCTTCTCGTCGAGTTTCGGATGGCTGACGGTCCCTGTAAGCGGCACGCGCACAAGCCGATCGGTCCACACGCCGCGCTGCTTGACAGACACGCCGAACTTCTTCAGCAGCGATTCGGTGAGCGGAACGCCGACCAGGGTGTCCATCGTTCCGTCGAGCCCGACCGTCCCGTCCACCCGTAGTTCGATGCCGCCGTGGAGCGACACCTTCTGGTCGCGCAGGTGAAATCGCCCGTCGCTGAGGAGGATGGGATACGGCCCGAGCGCCTGCTCTTCGACCGTCTCGCGGGCGCCGGCCCAGACGGCAAGGAGCGCCAGCGGTCCCTTGAGCTGGCTCCGGAACTCCTCGATGGTGAACTCGGCGTCGGCGCTGGCGCGCTGGCGAAGGCTCGGCCCGAGTGGCAGGTCGGCGCTCCGGACGGCGAGCCCCAGCCGCCCCGTCGGCGAAACCGACTGGCCCAAGAGCGGGCTGACGTACGCGAGCATCCCCTCGGCCAGTTCGCCCGTCAGGTGCACATCCTTCGCCACCTGGAGCGGCTCGGAGAGGATGTAGCGCGGCTCCTCGGACGCCAGGTCCACCGCACCCGCGAGGCGCACCGTTCCCTTGTTGACCGTCAGCGCCGCGGGCCGGTCGGACGCCGGCCCCAGCACCAGTTTCCCCGCCGCCAGTTTCCACGGCACGCTGCCGGCGGTGACGCTTAGCCCGCGAAACGCGAGGGTGCCGACTCCGATGTCGCCATCGCCCGCCAGATCGGCGAGCCTCCGGTTCCACGAAGGCGCCTCGTTGGGCATCGGTCCGCGCACATCGGCGACGATCCGCCACACGCCGCCCAGCGTCATCCGCTCGGGCATGCGGGCGCCCAGAACCGCCTGAAGCCGCTCGCCGTCGAACTCCAGGTCGGCCCCCGCCTCGAGATTCGTGCCGCCCTCGGCCGGCTGGAACGCGCCGCGCGCCGATCCCTTGACCAACTGGCTCGCCAGGTCCTTCGTCTCAAAGACGAATCGCTTCGTCTTCGGTTCGTAGGAGGCCGTGAAGGGCGCGGTCAGGTGCGCCTCGTGCAAGGCGGTTTGCGAGTCAGCGAAGTAAAGATCCAGATCGGCGGCTTCGAGACGTCCCTCGGCCGAGGTGCGCCCGGCGGCGGTCGTCGCCTTGGCCGCCAGCGCCGCCGATCCCGCCAGGTGCGACCCGGGCGCGAGAAGTCCGAACGGGCGGAGGAGCAGCGAGAGGGCCGCCAGGTCCACTTTCGCGTTTCCCTCACCCGCGAGCGCAAGATCGTCCGCGCCGGACTGGCGCGGCAGGGTGAGCGATCCCGCGGCGGTCGCTTCCAGGCCGGGGGCGCGCAACCGTAGGCCGCGAACCGCAGCCACCCGCCGGTCGCCCCCCTCGTAGGACACGTTCGCCGAAAGAGTCGTGTCCTCGAGGGTCAGCGTGCGTTTTCCTTCGCCGCCCCCTGTTTCTGTGACGGGAACCGTCAGGCCCTGGCCGCGGGCCTCCAGCGAAAGGTCCAGCGTTTCCGCTGCGGAGAGGTCGGCCGCGAGTTGCCAACGGCCGGTGATGTCGCTCGTGGGCCGGCCGAGACAGCCGGCGACCTGGCGGGCGAGCGGCCCGACCTCGCCACGCCCTTCGGCTTTCGCGGACACGGTCCACGTGCCGTCCTGGCGGAGTGCCGACCCGCTCGCCTTCAGCGTGCCGGCGGACCATGCGCCTTCAAGATGGGTGATGGTGAGGCCGTCCGGCCGGCGCTGCTCGTCGAAGGTGGCGCGGGCCGCGGCTGTAAGCGTGACGTGCGGCTCCTCGAAGTGCCGCTCTTCGCCGAGCGCCAGGCTCAGGCCCTCGACTTCCGCGCCGGCGACCAGCGAAATGCCCTCGGCAAATCCGCCGCTGGTTTCCAGGTGCAGCCGGGCCGTGCCCGACGCCGACCGTCCCCGGAGGTCCACGAATCGGCTGACCTCGTCGGTCGCCCGGGCGAGATCCAGCGTTGCATCGAGCGTGAAGTCGTCCATCCGCCCGCGCCCCTCCAGCGATCCGAACGAGGCCGTCAGATGCAGGTTCTTGACGAGCAGCCCGTCGGGGTCCTTTTCGATTTCGGCCGAGACAGCAAACGGCGCCAGCGCGATGGGCTCCCCCGCCCGCGTCCCCTGAAGGTCCTTGACCGCGGCCGCCAGTTGCAGGCCGGCGCCCTCGGCTTCGGATTTGGCGGCGAGGGAGATATCGAGGTTGCCGGCCGTCACGTTCAGGTCTTCGTGAAGGCCAAGCGTATGGCGGAACATGGCGGCGAGAGGAGCAAGGGCGGCCTGAAGGCGGGCCTCTCCCTCACCCGTGACGGGTGGACCGATGTCGCTCGTGAAGCCCGATTCGAGTGCCGCAAGGTCGAACGTTCCGTTGGCGGTGAGCGTGGCGACGGGACAGTCGAAACGGAAGTCATCCACGTGAAGAGTCTGCGCGGCAATCCTTCCGTTGAAGACCAGGGTGGCCGACGCCAGGGTGGGGCGGTCGCCGGCCAGGGCGTCGCCCGCCGCAGAGAGGTCGCGGCCGTCCCATTGGGTCCGGACGGCCAGTTCTCCGGTGCGCGCCCGCTCCAGGTCCGCCCGGCCGCTGAGGATGCCGCCCAC
>Ga0307377_10002403_pt1 | contig 22157 bp, 13 predicted proteins | sample TR3MG_FD_202535 | JGI IMG/M metagenome (GOLD analysis project Ga0307377, IMG submission 202535) | Soil microbial communities from Risofladan, Vaasa, Finland - TR-3 | ecosystem: Environmental > Terrestrial > Soil > Coastal area > Acid sulfate soil | place: Finland: Risofladan, Vaasa | collected...
CGGGCTACGCCCTCCGCAAGCAGGCCCCTCTCAACCAACAAAACAAGAACCAACAAACCCGAGGAATGGAATTCTACAGAACTTTTAGGACTTGACTCGCCTTAGGGCAGGCTGTTCTACTCGTAATGGAATTCTTTCAACAATAGATGGGGGTAAGACATACATCGCGATCACGCTGCCGATCGCGAACTCAGAGCAGCCAGACACTACCCCTTTGTCAAATGAATCGCCGGGCGCTATCAATATCGTTCCGATGTTGGTCGGCATAAATTCGTCGATTGTTTCGGGCGAAGGTTTCGACTTATGTGCAGCGCCAGCATCTACCCAGATGCAGAATCAGTGGAGCCTCAGTAACAATCCATACACCGCAACGGCGATATACATAGGAGGAGAAAACATAGGGTGTTCGCAATCAAATTTGACTGCGTCATGGGTGACGCAAGTCTCGAGCCAGGGATGGGGTCTGATTCCCATTTGGGTTGGCCCTCAGGCGGTTCAAGGATGCTCGATATGCGTGACAAACAGCGGACTGCCTTGCGCCGGAATGAGCACAAGTACAGCAACAGCTGCGAACCAGGGTGCTATCGAGGCAGATAGTGCCGTCAATGCTGCAAACGCACTGGGTATCACGCATTCGGTCATCTATTACGATCTCGAATCTTACGGGCCTAATTGTGGAAGTAATATATGTAACTCGCAGTGCAATACAGCCTCAGAGAAAAGTATAGCATCAGCATCAGCTAAGGCGTTCGTAAATAGCTGGATTCAAGAGCTCCATAACAAGGGTTTTGATGGCGGAGTGTATGGCGGCTACTTAAATGCAGAAGATGACTGGAATTCTACAGAAATCGCAAATTCTGCTGATGCAGTATGGTTAGGCGCGTGGAATGGCTATGACGATACGCAGACCCCTTCTGCAGCATTCAGCTTATGGCCAAGCAATATGCGGATTCACCAATACTGCAACAGCGGTAGTACTGGTGCAGCTTCCTGCAGTGGGCACAATACACCATCAAGCGCCTTGCTGGCTGGCAATTGGTGGGATGATGATGCGATCAACGGACCTGTATTCTCTCAATTAGGCAGTTCACAGACTCTTTCTGTTACCCTTAGTGCAAATCAAGCAAGCGGTTCGGCTCCTCTTACGACAGATCTTACCGCGACAGTTAGTGGGACTGCTTCCGGGTCCGTGAATTACTCGTTTTGGTGGAATTGCAATGATCCAGGAACATCTGTCTCCGAGGTTGAGGGAACGTGCGGCCAGCTTACCGCAAGTTGCTCGGCAACGTTAACAGGGTTCAAGTGTGACAGCCAGAGTCAAACGTCGTACTCCATTAACAACACGTATTCTGCAGCAGGGACGTATACGGCGAAAGTGATCGCGGAACGAGGAAGTGCTCAGCCGGCTGAGAGCAGAACAGTGGTTACGGTGAGTACAGCTTCTTCTGGCTACTTTTCGCTCAACAACAGCGGGGGCATTTCGGTAACGGCGGGCAACAGTGGCACCAACACCTTGACGGTCACGCCGTTGAATGGGTTTACCGGCAGCGTTAGTTTTGCCTGTTCGGTAAGCGGTTCGCCGTCTGGAATGACCTGCTCTTCGCCGTCGGTGTACGTTGCCAATCCTTACGCGACCTCGCTCCTCACCGTCGCGACTACTTCCTCGACGCCGTCCGGGAACTACACCGCCACCGTGACCGCTACCGACACGGCCACCGGCAAGATCTCTGCAGTCACTTCGTTTTCTGTAACCGTGAATGCCGCGACGCAGGAACTTTCAGAACCCGTGGGCACCACGAGCGGAACGCAGACAGCAGCAATTTCGATTTCGAGCAGTTTTACGCTTAGTTCAATCAAAGTCCTGACGCAGGGCGCAACAGGCTTGGATTTTGTGTTTTCGAATGGAGGAACCTGTGTAGTAGGTACATCCTATTCGATAGGACAAAGCTGCACGGTGAACTACACCTTTACACCAATGGCTCCAGGCCAGCGTTTCGGTGCGATTGTGATTGCCGATGGCAGTGGTAATGCTCAGGCCACGCAATACATTTCAGGCGCCGGAACGGGTCCACAAGTTGTCCTGTACCCTGGAACGCAAACCGCTGCCGTAAGTGGCCTGTCGTACCCAAGGGGCGTAGCGATAGATGGGGCCGGTGCTATATACGTTGCCGACAGTGGAAACAACAGAGTCGTCAAAGAGACGCTATCGGGTGGCACCTACTCTGAGAGCACAGTGCTGAGCGGTCTGAATGAGCCAATAAACGTGGCAGTAGACGGCGCGGGTAGCGTCTACATCGCCGATCCGTTTACAAACAGCGTATTGAAAGAAATGCCTTCAGGAGGGAGCTACGTTCAGATCGCTATAGGAAGCGGATTGAATCTTCCCTACGGTGTAGCGGTCGATCGCAGCGGCAATGTTTACATAGCCGATACAAATAATAATCGCATTCTGAAGGAGACACTCTCTGGAAGCAAGTATACGCAAAGCGTCGTTCTTAGTAGCGGCTTGTCCGGTCCCACGGGAATTGCTGTAGATAGCAGTGGCAACCTCTTTATACTCGATTCCGCCAGTCGTGTCCTGAAAGAGACGTTGTCGAGTGGGAACTATACACAAAGCACGATAGCCAGCGGCTTATCCTCACCACAGAGTATCGTGATGGACGGTGGCGGAAGCTTGTATATTACTACGGGTCAAAGCGGCGAATCAGAAGTGTTGAAGGAGACACCTTCCGGAGGCAGCTACACACAAAGCATCCTCACAATAAACTTCAATCCTGGTGGATTGGCCATGGATGCCAATGGAAATCTTTTCATTGCTGACACATATGGCGCCCGAATTCTGAAAATGGATGTGTCCGATCCGCCAACCCTAACCTATGCGACGACGGCTGTCGGTTCAACCAGTAGTGACAGCCCGCAAACGCTGACTGTGTGGAATATCGGGAATGCAGTGCTTAGCTTTCCGATTCCATCGAGCGGAAATAATCCGAGCATCTCCACAAACTTCACTCTGAATAGTTCCGGTGGAACTGCTTGTCCGCTGACTGGGAGTGCAGCATCTTCTCCGGGCAGTTTGGCAGCAGGCGCATCATGTGACCTCCCGATCAGTTTCGCTCCTCTCTCTGCGGGAAGTCTCAGCGGGGCGATTGTGCTCACGGACAATAGCCTGAATAAGGCAGACACGACGCAGCCAATCTTACTTAGTGGCGTTGCTACGGGGCAGGCGACGCCGACGGTGACGGCGTGGCCAACGGCGTCAGTGATTACCTATGGGCAGACGCTGAGTTCTTCCACGCTGTCGGGTGGCGCAGCCAACTACAACGGCACCAATGTCCCCGGCACGTTCGCCTGGGCGACGCCCAGCACGGCGCCGAGCGTGGGCACGCAGTCGGAGGGCGTGACCTTCACGCCCTCCAACACAACGGACTACAGCACGGCGACGGGCACGGTGAACGTGACGGTCAACAAGGCTATGCTAACGGTGACGGCGTCGAGCGCGTCGGTGAAGTACGGGGCAGCAGTACCAGCAATCACACCCAGCTACTCGGGGTTCGTCAACGGGGATACGCCGAGTTCATTGGCCACGGTGCCGATCTGCACGACGACCTACACGGCGACCAGTCTGATAAGCGGCTCGCCGTATGCAACGAGCTGCTCGGGGGCGGCGGCGGCCAACTACTTCTTCAGCTACGTGGCGGGCACGGTGACGGTGACCAAGGCGACGCCTACGGTGACGACTTGGCCCACGGCTAGCGCCATCACCTACGGGCAAACGCTGAATTCCTCGAAATTGACAGGCGGTACAGCTTCGGTGAGCGGCGATTTTGCTTGGACCACACCATCCACTCAACCTTCCGCCGGCACCCAGTCGGAAAGCGTGACTTTCACACCCGCAGATACCAGCGATTACAACAGCGTGACAGGCTCTGTGAACGTGACCGTGAACCCGGCGTCGCAAGGCTTCATGCTTTCCGCTTCCCCCACCAGCGTCTCTGTAGCTCAGGGGAACAGCGCGACTAGCACCGTTACTGTGTCGGACGTAGGCGGCTTTTCCGGCACCGTCACGCTGTCCACCAGTGGCCTACCCAGCGGAGTAACCTCATCGTTTGCCGCCGGCTCCGGGGCGGGGACCCAAGTGCTCACGCTTACCGCCAGTTCGTCGACTGTTGTCACCTCCAGCCCCGTGACGGTGACAGTTACCGGAACCTCCGGCTCGCTGAGCGCGACCACCAGCATCGCGTTGACCGTCACTGCGCCACCATTCGGTCCCGGCTCCGGCGGAACTACTACCATAACGGTCTCGACTGGCGGGACAGGAACCGGGACGATCAGCGTCGTGGGAACTAATGGATTTAGTGGGGCAGTAAACCTGAGTTGCAACGTCACCCCATCGAATCTCAATGACACGCCTCGTTGCACCCTGAACCCAACGTCCGTAACTATCAGCGGCATTACAGCCCAAACCTCGATGCTCACGGTGACAACCACTGCAACCTCGAATGCGGCGAACGGGACTAGGAAACTGTTCTGGCCATCGGCTGGCGGCACTGCCTTGGCCTTGGTTCTATTCTTCGTATTTCCGAAACGGCGGCGTGACTGGCTGGCGCTCGTTGGCTTGCTGGCCTTGGTTGCTTCCATCGGTGCAATCGGCTGCGGAAGCAGTGGTAGTAGCAGTGGAAATAGTGGTGGCGGTGGAACCTCTGGCACTGCGCCGGGAACCTACACGATAACGGTGACTGGCACTTCGGGTACGATCAACGCGATAGTTGGGACGATCACGTTGACTGTTCATTGAGGGTGCTCTGATGCCGTGGCAGTTCAACCAGCACCTATTGATCGCTGCATAAAGAATGCAAGAATTTTGCGCAGAAAAGGAGGCAGCTCGAACTCGGAGATACAACTGCGCAGCTTCTTCGGCGAGGAGCGGATGGCGTCGAAGGATCGGAGAATGTTATCAACTAGTTCGTCCATATCACAGGGACATGTGTTTTCCAGCTCGCGCTTGGCTTGCGACCAGACGCCTTGGTCCGGGTTCAGCTCCGGTGCATAGGCGGGAAAGTGATCGATGCGCAGTCTGCGATGTCGCAGCTGAAGGGATTGGATCGGACCTCCCTTGTGCGTAGCGGAGTTGTCATAACCCGTGTGCTTCGTGCCAAAATGTCACGGTAGTTCTGTGGCATACATGCAGAAGGCTGGCGACCAGTTCCTGGCATGGCACCGAAGCTTGATCAGGAAGTCGAAGGAGATGGCACCCGCACAACTGGCGGTGTTGATCAGGCTCATGAACAGATTGCCGTCAGATCGCCGTCGCCTGCGGTCAAACAGATTTCGATAGTCCCGGGATACTTTGCGGCGAAATGAAACTGCAGACCAGCCGCCCAATACGGCATTAGAATTCGCGGAGGAAAATACGACAGATGTTTTGACACATGGATTCCGGTGTGTCGCAAACTGTGTCGTGCGGCGTGTGTCCAAGTGCGTAAAATCAATACCTTGGGAGACCAAACCAGAGTGCTTCCGTGCGGGCTCATTTTGAAGGCAAACGCTTGATTCTAGACTGAAGGTTCCAGATGTTTCGAGCTCCGATATGCTGATCCGGCATCAGCAAGTGCGGGCCATCTGATTGGAAGTTCCGCGATATCGCCGGACGGTCGGTGGGCGAGAGGTGTGCCAACAAAGCGGTGGTTCGCTTGTACAGAGAGATAACACGATGGTGTATGTCAGCGTGCGACAATTAGCGATATAGTATTGGTTTCAGCCTTTTGAATCAAGGAGCTAACTCAATCCGTGGATTCAGGCCCCCAATTGCGCGAATCTCTGGTTACGGCTTCACGCGATGCTTGGAAGAAGCGCCTGATCGATCTGTCCCGCAGGAACAATCTTCTCTACTACCGCCCCCCTCGTCAATGGAACCCTTGAGCTCCCCTCATCTCCAGAATTGGGTGCTTTCCTCACTGGCGGCAAGACGATTCCGCTCTCAGAAATTGCCGGCGAAAGAGAACTCTCCGCTTCAAATGTTCGCACCATTGTCAGGAAAGGTCTTGAGAATCTCGAGGAAAAAGGTCTTTCCACACTCTTTCTGGCTCTCGGGCGATGTTCGTGGAGGGCCGAGGACGGCGGGCGCGACACATATGCCCCGATCGTGCTCTTTCCCGTCACGATGAAGCTTAAAGGCCACGACATCGAGTCGACGGAAATCGAGATAGCCGGCACGCCGGAGATCAATCCGGTGTTGATTCATGTTCTCAATGAAGAACTGAACGTCAAGATTTCCGCCGAAGAGATTCAAAGCGCTTTTCAACCTGAAAGCGATGACCAGGCCGATGATGCCATGGACGAAGATGGCCAAGGATCTGTGATCTGTCTCGATCCTGTTCTCGAACTGCTCGCAGCACGTGCAAAGACAGTACCCGACTTCACCGCAGAACCTTTCGCAGTTATCGGCAATTTCTCGTTCCAGAAACTTGCCATGGTTAAGGACCTTGAGAATCGGTTCGGTGACCTCATCACCAACGACGTAGTTGCTGCCATTGCCGGCGACACCAGCGCCAGGGCCAAGCTAAGCGCCTCGCACGTGGATGTCGATCCGAAGACTCTCGACTCTGTGCCTCCCGACCTTGAATTCGCCGTAATGGAGGCAGACTCGAGCCAGCAAACCGCCATCTCCGGCATCGTGGCAGGCCAGAGCGCGGTTGTGCATGGCCCTCCGGGCACAGGAAAAAGCCAGACGATCACCAACCTCATAGCCACATTGGCTGCCAACGGCAAGAAGATTCTGTTTGTTGCCGAAAAGCGCGCGGCTCTGGAAGTAGTGATGAACAGGCTGGCATCGGTTGGCTTGGATCACCTGGCCATCGATCTTCATGGCGCAGACCTTTCTCCGAAGAAGGTCATGGAGCAGGTAGCGAAGACGCTTACGCTCGTGCGCAATGCCATCGAACCATCTGTCGATGGCGTGCATGGTGCGTTCGCGGAACGCCGGGACCGGCTCAACCAGCACGATGAGCGAGTTCACAAGATTCAACAGCCGACAGGGCTCAGCGTGTTTCAGATGCAAGGCCTCATCCTGCGGTTGCCACCCAGTGCCAGTAGTCCACTCCGCTGGCGCGGGCCGGAGCTGGCCGTGATCACCTCAGATAAGGCAAAAGAAATCCGGGACCTCCTAGGCGAGGCTTCGGGCCTCGCCAGCTTGTTCAACTTTACGGACCTGTCCCCCTGGTGTGGACTCAATCTGCCCGACGCGCAATCCGCGCAGACGGCCCTCGATCTTGTTCGTCGGCTGGCCCATGAAGAACTTCTCGCTCTCATCGCATCGCTTGCCGAGATCGCCCGTCATACTGGGTTGCGCACCGCCGCGACTATGGATGAGGCAACGGAGCTCGTGGAGAAAGCGGCTTCGGCGAACCAAATCCTATCCCAGTATCAGGAGGTAATCTTCCGGGAAGCCAAATCTCTCGTTCAGGGCATGGCCCCCGGGCATTTAAAAGGTCTGAAAGGCTTTTGGGCCCGGATGACCGACAGCCACTACAAGCAGGCCGTGAGGCAGGCGCTTCTTTTGCGGACCACGGGCAAAGCGCCAAAGGCCCAGATATGGAACGAGGTGAATCTGGCGGCCGAAGTGTTCGAATTCTGGCAGGCGCGGTCTGCAGGCGATGGGCCGTCTCAGTCCGTCGAAGGAGTGGATTCGTGCCGGCAGCTGTGCGATCGAGCGCTGAATTCACTGAGAGAGACAGGCCAAGTATTCAAGAATGTGTCGAAGCAGGCTCCGCTCGACGACCTGCTCAAAGAGTTCCAGAAGCTGGCAAGCGAGGATTCAACTCCATATCGTGTGAACCGCGTTTGCGAGATCGAACGGAGCCTCAAGGACTGTGGAGTACAGCGCCTGATCGACGAAATTCGAACTTCCCGTCTTCCCGCACAAAATTGGATTCCGCGGTTTGAATTCGTCTGGTTGAGCTCTTCTCTTGACTTGGCCGCGCTCAACGACCCAGGCGTGAGAGCGTTCGTGGGTTCTACCCACAATCGATATGTAGAGGACTTTAAGAAGCTGGACGCTAGCCGGATCGAATTGGCGGCCGCAAGAGTAAGGCGCGCCCATGGCGAACATGCCGTAGAAGTCATGAATCAGCATTCAGATCAGGAAAGCATCATTCGCAGCGAGGCCGCCAAGAGTCGCCGGCACCGGCCACTCCGCAAGATCTTCGCGGAGACTTCGGATGTGCTGACCGCAGTATGCCCCTGCTGGATGGTCAGCCCGCTTTCCGTCTGTCAGCTTCTCGGCCCCAAGACCACATTCGACTACGTGATCTTTGATGAAGCATCCCAGATCCTTCCGGAGGATGCGATCCCATCGATCGTACGTGCGAAGCACATCATCGTTGCCGGCGACAACAAGCAGCTACCCCCTACAACCTTCTTCGCTGCGACAGACGAAGAAGAGGAGGACGCTGATGGTACCGGGTATGAGAGCCTTCTCGACATGATGATTCCCTTCGTCAAGGGATTCCACCTGAACTGGCACTACCGTAGCCGAGATGAAGCGCTCATCGCGTTTTCCAACCACCATATATATGATGACCGGCTTGTCACCTTCCCAGGAGCAGGAACCGGCAAGTCGATTTCACATGTGCATGTGAATGCTATCCCAAACTCCGACGGACAGGAAGAAAGCTCGGGCGCCGAGGTCGAAAAGGTAGTGCAATTGGTCCTGGATCATGCTCGAACTACGCCAGACGTGAGCTTGGGCGTGATCACCATGGGCATCAAGCATGCCAACAGGATCCAGGCAGCTCTGGACCGCGAACTGAATGGCGGATCGGAATTCTCGGAGTTCTTTGACACTGGGCGAAGCGAGCGCTTCTTCATCAAAAACCTCGAACGCGTCCAGGGTGACGAGCGCGATGCCATCATCCTCTCTGTTGGTTACGGCAAGAATCGGGCGGGCAGTCTGCCCCTGAACTTCGGCCCGATCCTGTCGGCCGGCGGGCGGCGCCGGCTGAACGTCGCGGCCACGCGCGCGAAGCAAAAGGTGACCGTCGTATCGTCCTTTATGTACAGCGACATCGATAGCTCCAAGGTGCGGCCCGGCACCGGTTTGGAATTCCTGAAGAATTACCTCGAGTATGCAAACTCCGGCGGACGGCTGTTCACCAACGGCGAACTCACGTCAGAGCCCATGAACGACTTCGAATTGGACATATTTGAGGCACTGACCACGAAGGGTCTTACGTTGGTTCCCCAACTCGGGTGCTCGAACTTCAGGATCGACTTCGCGGTATGCCATCCTTCGGAACCAGGAAGATACGTTCTGGCCATCGAGTGCGATGGCGCGACGTATCATTCGAGCTATACGGCCCGCGATCGTGACCGCCTTCGCCAGCAGCAACTTGAAAAGCTAGGCTGGTCTTTTCACCGCATATGGTCGACGGACTGGTTTCTGCGTAGGCAGGAAGAGATTGATCGCGCTGTTCAAGCCTACGAAAGGGCTGTCCAGAAGAGCGATAGAAACGGACATTCCGGATCCGCCGGGCTGGCGTCCTCGATGCAAAACCAGAAGAAGGTAGTTCAGCCAGGCGCAGCGCCGAAAAGAGCGCAAAAGCCTTATATTGCAAAAAGAAAGTCGATTGACGAGTATTCAACAACAGAACTGCAAAGGATTCTGGATTGGGTGAAGTCAGACGGCAAGCTTCGAACAGACGACGAACTGGTCGAGGAGATTTTTGCTGAACTTCCTTTTGCCAGAAAAGGATCACGAATTGAAGCGGCGATCCGTTGTGCCATAGCTGTCAGTTAACAGGCGTAAACTTCCGCTAAGTTCCTCGCGTGAAGTCAACCGCGAGCGCCCTGACCCCGGATAATCGCCCGTTCTCCGGGGTTGGGGCGATCGAGATTCGTTGTAATCCGCAGGCGATAAAGGCGGGCCAACCTCACTCCGGCAAAGGCCAGGTCTGAGGGCTACTTTCGCCAACGGCGATCGCCCTATCGATACCAGCATTCTCCAAACTCCATCATCCGCAGTTTAGGCTGCTGCTGCACTTACATGGAACTGAGGTACCCGCAAAGGGTTTGGATAGTCTTTCGGCAGATACGGCTGGAGATCCCGCTTGATGTAGTGACGGACCCCGAGCTTTCCGAACAGGTCAATCATTCGTAACGTGTAATCCTTCCAATCGGTATTCTTGGTGAGCGCGCCCAGGTAGTTAGCTCTGCCCACCTTGTAGAGATCGACGAAGCGGTGAGTTGCTGTCACGATCTCCAATGAGGCTTCCACGCTGAGGGTTGGCTCCAACGACACCCAAGTAAAGATGCCACGTTCATGGAAGTTCTTGAGGGTTGCGATGCGATCGCCCGGTAGAGCGGCATTTCGTTCCCACTTTTTGGAGAATGAGTCGTCAAGCGTTGTGAGCGTCGATGCAAAGCTATCGCGGTCGGGCCGGTAAAGGTCAATGTCCTCAAGTGCGCGGTTGCCACCTTTGGTCAGGACACAGATGCCCATGCCATGCTCTTGCACAATCTGGAGCGATGGCCGTGTGAGTGATCGATCAAATGGATTGTAGACGTCCGTCGTGAAGCTGAACAGGACCTGCTCTGTGATCCCCGCGGCCCGGTACTTGTGCGCGTCCTTCTGCAGATTGTCTAGGTAGCCCTTGCGCGGATATGCGCCTGCATCGAAGTCCTCGCGATGCTTCTTTGTGACCAGCGGAACGTAGCAATAGGCACAGCCATGTCCGCATCCGCTGTATGGGTTTGCGGCCAGCGGCGCATACTCGCCTGCCTGCCCTTTGGGAGCATAGATATATTGGCAGTTCGGCAGCCCGAGACCGGCAGGCAATGGTGCGCTGCTCTCGTTTGGAGGAATGATGGACTCTGATTCAGGATTGCACGCCAGTACTGGAGTGGCGATGCGATGTGACTTGAGCTGAGTTTTCGCTGCTGGATGAGCACTAGGGGCAGCCAAGGAACCGACGACCGGCACTGGATGACGGGCAGCAGTATCCAGTTCGATCTCACGCTTGGGAGACCCAGGCAATCCTGCAACTACCCGTGACGTAGAAATGCGATCCGGCCTGGACGAAGCAACATCCGGAACTACAGGCTCGGATTCCGTGCCCCTGAGACCTTCCGATGATTCAGAGCTCGGCGTCAAAGTAACGGTCACCACCCATCCCGGGCACTGCTTCTGAGCCGCTCGCGCCGCTTTGTCGAGCCACTCTTTGGATATTTCCGGTCGATCCTCTGCCGGAAAGTTCTTAAGGTTGGCCGCGAATTGTTTCGCGATTCTGACCCCGATATCCTTCATGGCGTCTTGCTCTGCCATTTTCCGCGTCAGAGCCTCCGCCTTCTTGGTCGCCGAGTAGACCTCGTAATGCTCCGCGAAGATCTTGTGTGCAGCATCAGAAGGACCCGAAAAGTTCAAGGCAACCAATCCATCGATCAGGGGTCGGTACTTCGTTTCTCCCGGATCGAGGTTCGCCTCTATCATCGCTGCCCGAAGGCAGGAAGGCAGCTTGTCGGCAGAACGCGCATTCTCGATGAGGGTCTTGAGCGTATTGCGCGATTTTCTGCCATGGAGGCTCTCAGCAAAGGAACGTGCAATCGGCAGACAAGCCTGCTCCACCCCTAGAACGGCCTTGCACCGATCAAGGAACTGGCCCTGGTGATAGCGAGGTGCTCTGGAAACGCTAAACACACTGGCCGCCTCCGCCCGCAATGCCGTGAACTCTTCGAGTTTCTCGGGCGAGAGTCCTGCTTGCATTGCCAAAGCCTCTGCCTCGTCGAGGGCGATCTTCAACTTGTCAAAATTTGCTACGTCTTTCGTTTCAGTCAGTTCCATTCTATTCTCCCCGATCTCGGCCCGCCGCCGGTGTGCTTAAGAGGGGCGCCCACTGTGGACTGGACCTGAATTTCACCTCGATCCATCAACGATGGCCACTTGGTACCCACAGCTCGCAGACGCACAAAACACACGAGTTCTCTATCGGCAGATGCAAGGCATTCTCCAACTGCGCAGCCTTTTGGGAAGGTACTCTTTATCGGTCAGGCAGGGGGAACGATCCGGCTGATCGATCGACGGATCAGCCCGGATGTTTATGGAGCAAGTTCTGCCGGGGCCAGAATGCATACGCAGATCACATCTGATAAGCCGGAATGATCCGGTGTGACCGAATCCGGGACGCCGCTGTCAGAGCCCGAGCCCGGCGGCCGGATGGGCCGAGAACAAGTTCGCTCGCCTGCAGGAGACATCGCGTTCCCGCTCATTCATTTCTCTGTCTTCGAGCCAGATGACAAGAGCAACAGTGGCTATTCAGCCGATGGGCATCGGAGCAACTCCGCGAGGCGATGACGCAGAATGCCGAGCAGCCAGAGCAAGGCCTGTCTCCACTCGCGCTCTGGGAGGCCATCGTCGCTCTGGGCAAAGAATTCGTCGATCTCGGCGAGTCCACCGACGTGGGGGGTGTCGCCACCGGCAGCGGCCGCCGCTGACTCCGTGACGATGGCAGCAAATACTTCGTCTTCGAGTGAAGCGGTATCGATCCATCCGACAGGGGCTGGGAGCAGGCTATAGTTCGGGCCGATGTTGTTGCGGCTGTGGTCAAATTCACTCATGTGTCGAGCCTCCTGGGGCGATGTGTGGGCCGTTGGGCTTTCATCGAACGGGTAGCGAGAGTTGGCGGGCGAGGGATAACCCAGACCGCTCGGATGCGTCAGGGTAAAGGACTCATGGCTCTTGGTGGGTAAGGTGCCCGTGAAATGCCGGGTCTGAATGCAGGGTCACGACCAGGCGACTGAGGACGCAGGCGGGTACGTGATTGGCGGGGTGACAGTTGTGCAGTGAAGAAGATTTTCGCGATCCCGTGATTCTGAGGGCCCATAACTCTGACTTCCCGGCCCTCAGCTCGCGACTTGAATCACAGGCCCAGACGCGACGACGCGTTGCGGCGCAGGACTTCCGCCGCACGCACGTAGCGGCGCACCGTCGCTACAGAACGGTGTCCACAGAGCGAGGCGATTTCCATTTCCGTTGCCCCATTTAATGCCGCGCTCGTACACATCCCAGCCCTTAGGCCATGGGGAGACAGTGCCGTCGGATCCAGACCTGCTCTTGCTGCCGCAGCTTTGAGGATTTTGGAGATGCTCCGGCGGGAGAGCGCGTGCGGGCTGACCGTGTCATGCCGGTTGACGGCCCGGAACAACGGCCCGCCGGCTTGGTCCAGGCGTGCTTCCGAAATCCACGCCTGGATCGCACGCACGGGACAGGTCTCCGGGTACTGGCCGCGAGACACAACAAAATCGCGTCCGGCATGCTCCTGATCCGTCTTCGATCCACGCAACCTTATATATAGGTCTCCAGCCGCTGTGAGGGAGAGATCACCCACCTCGAGAATCGAGGAGACTTCGCTTGCCCTGGATCCAGCCGAAAATGAATAGAGCAGCAGCGCGAGGTCGCGTTTGCCGAGCATGCTGTCGGGGCATGCTGCCACGATGCGCCGGATCTGATCAATGAGGATCGGGTCTGCGCCGTGCTGAGCGGTGCTCAGCGTACGCCGGATACCGGCCAAAACCTCGCGCAGCACGAAGTGATTGCGCGGGACAGCCGGCGACTCCAGACCCCGCCGCCTATGGGCATAGGAAAGCGCCGAGAGTCTCCGCCGAATGGTTGAGTAGCTCATGGGGGGATCCGCGGCGGCTAGCGAACTGACGTAAAGGATCACCGTCTCAACTGTCGAAGGTAAGTAGGGCAGGTGGTTCAGGGTGGTGAAGGCTCTGAAGGAGGCGAGATCCGATTCGAACGCACTGATCGTCGCGGGGGCCTTGCTGGCCTCGTAGAACTTTTCAGCCGTAGCGATCAAGCCGGATAAATCGGGTGCCGGCGCGGTGGGAAGTGACTGGAGTTCGTGCATGGCTTTCCTCCTTGTGAGTCTGTCCGCACAGCGCGGGCTTTGCCTGATATGAAGCGTTATCGGAAGGTGGCGAGAGGGGCCCAGGGCGGCAGAGAGTGAGATGTTGGCTGCGCGTCTCGCTAAGAGGCAGAGTGAATGGAGCCGCGCCGCGATCATTGAAGTTCTGGCTACCCCTAATACGGAAAGATTCGTGAACGCGGCCGGTGTCTCAAAAGAACGGCATCGAAAGCGGGAATGCCATACATGCGCACTTGACCGCGCGATGAGAACGGAGAAGGTCACGTACTAACGAAAATAGTCCGGTTACTAAGCCAGTTACCCTCTATTAATTCGGTGCGTAGTCAGGTAAAACAGAATCACCGGGGCGATAATTCCCCGGTTCCCCGTACGCATGCGGGGCCACCCTGGAGGTGGGAAACTTTATGCGGATCGAAATACTCGGTCAGACTATGGCCGCTCATTGAGCGCCTATGCTGGCCGGGCTGGCGTGAAAAGCAGGCCTTGGCCTGCCAGTCGCCTTAAGAAGAGATTGGGGCTTCGTCCCACCGACACCGAGTCATCGTGTCAGGTTGGACACCTCGGTGCTCACATAACCCGAGCGCCCCGGTTGAAGAAGATCGAGCCCGGTGATGCTCCTAGCGTCATCGCGCGTCGAAGACGAGTGCCGATCCTGTGCGCACTATGTGCGTCCGCGCAGGATGCCGGCAGAATTAATGGGGACGCCGACACCGGCGACAGCTAGATTCGTCGCCCGGTTAAAGTCCGGCTCCTCGACTATCCGAGCCAGAGTACTGCCCCGGTCCGCGCGGCGTCACACCCGCGATGCGATCGACATCAGACCCCGAGAGTCCCGCGATCGTGCACCCGCGTGACCGCGACCTGATTGTTTCGGGCGCTGGCGGATCTCCAAATTCAAATCCCGACCGGCATCTCCCCCGTCCCGAGGTGCACCGGTGCAGTGCGCAATCTAGCGACTCGAGAACCGCCATGGAAAGGAGCAACATCGCACCCGTCCTCGAGGAGAAAGCACGCCTCGTGCAGTTAACCTTCTTTGATTGGATCGAACCTGATCCGGTCCACGATACTCAACCCAGCAACCACGCCACGGCCGCGGAAGCGGTCGCGCCGGCACAGCAGCCGGCGGCAGACCCGGCAATCGCGCCTGTCCATGAAGCGCAAACGCCGGCCATTACGCCGGTCGGCGGCGTCGATGGTGCTTTTGCCGACGGCAAGTCTTCTGACGACTCAGCCACCGAGCCCGGCGAACAGGACACAGCGGGAACCGAACCGGACCCGATACCACCGGGCGGTTTTATACCTGTCACGACCGGCCGTGAGGCAATGACGAGTCGTGCGGTGCGACTCCACAACCGAATCGCCAACCAGCTTGAGATCAAACCGATGGAGCTCCGGACTGAAGGAGATCCGATCCTGGTCGATAGTAGGTTGGTAAGAGAATTACGTTCTGCCTACATGACCCTCGATGCCAGGTATCAGGAGGACTTGAAAGATACCAGCACCAGGGAGAGCGCCGTGGCCCGCCGTGAGCACCGGCGCGCATGGGATCGTGCGCGCCAGGAGATCAACCGGGCCTTTGACGATCTCGTGACGGTTTACGCGGCGGATGAGGTCGCGGATCCGCCTCCCGGCAAGAGAACCGGGTACCTGGTTTATCGCCTGCCCGAGGTACTCAGACGCCAGCTCAATCATAGAGCGGACTCGGTGGTTGCGAGGCCCAACAGGGGACGGATCCTGGTCGATCGCGCGGGATTCGACGTCGGCCGTCAGCCTCCCATTGGCACGCCAACGTTGCAACAGCAGGAATGGCTGGATCAGGAGACCGATGGCTAACACTGCTAAAACTTCCGGGCCGAAGGTACAAGCCCTGGACCGACTGGCGGATCTGGTGAGCGGAGATGGAAGGCGGCCTGAGCTGGCGAAGGCCGCCACCAAAATGCACAGGCTCATCGACTTCTACGATCCGCCGGTCGGATACATTGGCCGCCTCCGGACCCTTGGAGCCATATCCGATCTCAAGATCGGAGATATCCGGTTCACCAGCATCTGTCGACCGCTCGCCTCGTGGCGCCCATATATCGATGCTGTTCTGGCAGCGCCCGAGAATTTTGCCGATGACCTGGGCCTCGCCGGCTCAGAACGCTCTTCATTCCTGGCCGACACCGGGCGTGATCCGCTCAAGAGAAAAGGCTTGAAGAGACATGGACTCGATGGTCTGCTCTGGCCCACGCTCAATCCTTCTAATGAGGACGCTTACCTGAAGTACCTGCTGCTGCAAGGCCAGATGCTGAATGCGCAGGTTTCGATTCTGACGGTTGAGTTCGCCGTCGCGCGCGGCACGGCCGCCGGGAATCCCAACCAAGATATTTATCAATCTATGTATTGGTCTTGTCTTCGTGCTCGTGACTTTGCTCTAAGCGACTGGTCTGAAGCTCTTGGGCACGTCCCTGGCGTCGCCCTTCTCGACCCCTCTCTTCCTAACCCGATGGATCCGGAGACATACAGAGATGCGCTCGATGCATTGATCGTAGAGAGCGATCAGGCCGATGGACCGACGTTCTGTGGGGTTATGAAAGAGAATTTTGGGGAGACTTTGGGTTCGATTTCAGCCTTCGTCAGGCGCGGTATCATCGGCAGAAAATATCGCAAGCGGACGCGTCACGGCGACGGACAGGGCAACCGCCGTCCGGTGAGCGTGACCACCAGGATCGTCGGTGCCGATGGCGACTCCAGTACAGAATTCGCGGCCGCCGAGATTGTGACGCGGACACGCGGCACCTCGGAGGAGCGAGAAGAACTCGACAGAGCCGGTGAATGCCCCGAAGATCACTTTCCCAGACGGCAGATCATTCTGAGCACGGGCGGCCCGCGCGTAGCCGAGCATGTTCGGGGGGCATATGACCGCGCCAATCAACTCCTGCCAAACCGCTTTGAGGAGCCCCACCCACGCCAATTTGACAGGCTGTTCTCGGCGATGTACCCGCCGCGTTTGTGCTCTTTTGCGTATCGCAAGAACATGTTCGAATTAATTGCCTGGACCCAGGCGATCTTCTGGTTGGGGTGCTCGCCCTCGCAGGCTTCCGGTCTCATGGTCGGGTTGCCGCAGACACCGCTGCCCACCAATTTCGACTTTTTCCTTCGCCTTGATGACATTGAAGAAGATTCAGAGACTGAGTTTTCCCCAAGAATCTGCGTGCGGGTCATCGAGCCGCCTTACCTCACCGAGTACGTTCCTATCAACGGTGAACGACCTCGGGAAAGCTGCTTCGAGTTTGCAGATCTGGGCAACTTGGCGCACAGGATCCGTGACATGCTGGCATTCGCAAAAGAGCGGCCTGATCTCCTGAACATAAGAGAGCAGGCTGTCAAGATTTTCCCCGAGAGCGAAGAGACCTATGTCAAGCGACTGAGCGACTTCATGGAGTCAACGAACCTGGACTTCCGCATCAAGGCTTCTGAACTCAGCAAAGTACTTTTTCAGCGCGCGAAGGAAGTCGGCGACATCGTATCCGCGGATCTGATTACCTGCAAAAACCATCACCTCGCCGACGTTCGCAGATGGTATTTCACGCCGGCGGTTGAGCACCTCCGCAGCGTCCACGAGCGCGCGGTATCAAACGTCATGGCTGACCTGGGCGTGACTGGATGGGACGAGAAGCTCGTAGCCAGCCACCTGCCGAAGGATGAACGGTACGTATGCAGCCGCCGTTGCGTTGATCTCGAATTCCTGAAGAACTGCGTTCAAGGTTTGCGTGAGATCGTCGAAGAAGTCATCGCGGTTCGCGCAGACGAAGACCGGCGCCGGGAGTTCGCGATGAAGCACAACGCCCTGACAGTGCTGGCCGTCTGGACCATCGACATCTGCGTCGGCATGCGCGGCACAACCCATCTCTACCTGCACCGGTCCCAGTACGATGGCAAAACTGGATTTGGATCTATAACCGAGAAAGGCAAGGCTCGCGCCTTCCGGCTTTGCGAAGGCGGCCGGCAGATAGCGGCAAAATACGACCGATACATCGACGGTCTGGCTGCCTTTGGCCTGCCTCGGTCAAGCCAGTCCATGCCGTGTTACCTCCTCGAAGAGGCCGATCAAAAGCTCCAGCCTGTCCCCGTAACGCCCTCGTCCGTGAAGGAGTTTCTGAGCAGCCTGTTCCGCTTTGATGCGAACTGGGCGAGGCGGCTGGTCAAAGCCACGGCGCTCGAAGACGGGCTGCCGGCGATCTACACCGATAACTATTGTGGCCATTCGCACCGTGGCGAGGAACGCCACCATCCCTATGGCAGCTTCGATCCCGTTCCGTACTTCCAAACCATGACGGCATTTACCGAGCACATCTTGCAGGAAATTATTCTCACGCCAGAGTCCTTTAATCCGAGCGCCGTGGAGCCGTGCTCATGACCCGGCCAAGACAATCCGCAATGCTCCATTCAGATATCCTGCGCGACCCCTCAACAATCGATATGACAGAAAATCAGGAGGCGGCTTGTCCAGCCTTCAGGGCGTTTCTCCTGGAACATCGCACCACCGTGGGCGATGTTCTGCTAGGCGACAAGACCAGGCCCTGGACCAAAGCCGAAATGCGGGCATTCGAAGAGATGATCACGCACAGCGACCTTGATGATGCTACGGTGATCTCCTTCCTCAGGATTCTCTACAAGCTCTCCGAATGCTGGATCGAACGACACTCCGCCGAACTTGATACAGAAGTTGAACTGCCGAGGGCGGCCCTCCTCATCCCCGAAATCGAGAATCCTTTCCGGATGAACCTCGGGCTCGCATTCAGAAATCACCGCGCGTGGGGTGATTGGCTAACCGCTGAACTTAGAGAACAGGAACAGGCTGGACACGACAGAATTCAAATGCCTTCGATCGTTCCGCTGCTGGTTTCGGCAATTCTCTACGGTGGCATCTGGAACGAGCCGGAACTGGCAGCTCTTGTAAGAGCGATTCCTGCGCTCCTGTCTTGCACCATGGCGACCGCCAAGACAATCTACATGGAACTGTCTGTCTCCTGGCGCGGCTCGGGCTTCGCTGAGTATCGCTCATGGCAACCTGATGCGCTCACCGCGATCCTGATCATGCGCACGCCCTCGCATCTTCCCGAAGAGTTGCTGCGACCTGACCCCCTGACGGCGGGTCATCACGCGAATGATGCCACAATCGTTAAGCGGATTAAGGAGCAGTTTGAGGCTGTGAGAGTCGCGGCCAATGGCCCACGACTCTGCAGCTTGGATCTCCTTATCCGATCCACTGTGTGCATCGGGTACACGCAAATGCCTGGTGTCGTGGCAGCATATGCGCACCGGCGATTCATGTCACAGTCCCTGTCGCTAAGTCAAATGCAGCGCATATCGGACAAGGAGTGGCTGTTTGGATTGCCAGCCCCCAGCAACGCGACCGCGGCAGCCGGGGCCGGCGCGCCCGCCAACTCATTGGAATTACCCCCGGCGCCAGAGTGGAGCAGCCCAATTGTCGACGCCCTGATCGTGGAGGAGTCGGCAAATGCCATCGCGGGCCTCAAGAGATTGACGGTCTCAGCAGACACACGAATCCCGTTGGCCGAGCGAATGGTTGACTACGCGCAGAGCATGATTCTGCTGGAGCCGGTAGCGAAAAGCACGGATACTCGGAGAAAGTTCGCCCGTGGCATTGCAGCCCTCGCAACATTCATGGCTGCGGAATTGGTAAACAATGATCCTCGAGATCTTCCCGACAAAGATCTCCAGGCCCTCTATAAGCGCATGGTTCAAAGGGCCAAATCAATTCCAGACGGCGGCGATGCCGTCCGGAATTTGACCGGCGCGCTGAGACAATTCCATTCCTACATGCGTAACTGCCACGAAAAGCGCCGGCTGAACGATAAGGGAATTCTGGCTCCGCCGGTCCTGTTGGACCGGGTCGACGTCGATTCTCTTTCGCACGATGAATACCTGGAGATCCGGCGACACATCAGCTTGCGCTGGCCGGGAACTCGGAATGAGGACCTCCGGAAGATCGCAACGTGCCTGGTCATCCTCGGAGCCGCCGGACTGCGCAGGGAGGAAGCCCGCTTGCTCAGAACCTTTGACGTCCAATCCGAAGATTGGCAAGGGGTGATCGTTCAGCCGTCTGTGGGCCACAAGCTGAAGAGCGATAGCGCCCAGCGCAAGATTCCTGCCGCGGCAATTCCGGCCGATGACTTCGCGCTTCTACGAGATTGGCGTGATGCTCGTCCGGAATCGGTCAAATCTCACAATGGCTGGCTATTCGGATACGGAGAATTGGATTGCGTTTCCCCAGCCATCTTCAGGACGCTGAACGCCATTATTGCGGAAGTGACTGGAACCAGATCGGATCCCCATTCGACTCATTTCCATCATTTCCGGAAATCACTGTGCAGCTACGGTCTTTTCCGGCTGCTCCTTCCGGCGGGTTGCGAACCGCCCGACTACATGAGTGACGCTGACCGTAACTGGATAATTGCTGGCCAGAATTTCCGACCGGACGAAGTTCGGCGCACTGAAAAGCCGTGGAACTCTGATGTCTTCTTGGTCGGACAATTTCTCGGGCACCTGGAAGGGCGTACGACCCTGTCCCGGTACTTTCATTTTTGCGGCGAACTATTGCGCGTCTATTTGTCGCGATCCGCCGAGTTATCTCCGACTCGAGAACAGCTCAGTCTGGCGGTCGGGAACGCCTCAGCCCCCGAAAACAAAAGCCTCGATTGCCAAACCGCGATGGAGATCGCGGTAAGCCAACTGGGGAATATGGCCAAGGCGAGCGGCATTATTCCGGCTGCAGGTTCGTCGCCGGCGAACAAACGGACCGCAAGTTTCTTGACGGAGATCCTCGAAGCATGGGATCTACTTAGCGTTGCTGAGGTGGTAGACGCGGAGGTTGAGAAGGCAGACGCGGCAATTAATCGGGCGGCTGCGGTCCTTGGAATGGATGTGGACCGGGCTAAAGCGATCAGAGATGCCGCCCAGTATCTCAGCACCATGAGGTCCGGGAATGGTGATTTCCGTCATCGCTTCATGGAACTGGCCGCACGAAATTCTCATCCGGCGACGCGCTCAATCATTCCGGTTCGTCCAAATGATCCGTTCGATACTGAGGTCATCAAGCAATTTGCCAGTCGGATTGAGGCCCACAGGGGACGCAGATTCCTCGCGGAAGGAATCAATGCCTACGTCGTATGCCTATGGGATTCCGAGGGATGCCCGGTGTTTACCGACATCAAGAAGTACGGAGATGCCGCGGTCGCGTTCCTAAACTTGCTCCGTAAGCTGGATATTCATGACAAGGATATCCGCTATGGATCGTATGACCGCAAGGGCTCGGCATCCCGAGACGAATGGAGAACGGAACTGGGACTGAGGAATCGAAGGCCATTCGAGAGGTGGAGGGTGCCACACCAAGATCGCAACGCTACGCAACCCTGGCTTGGGATTAAGCCAACCTTCGGATTGGGAACGTCGGTTCAAAGCCCCGGCCTCTTCGGTTTCCGGTTCCTGATGGTGATGGCGTACATTGTGCTTAAGGCGGACAGCGTTACAAGGCGCAAAGCCTAAAGCACAACTTGTCCACACCTGAACCTATTTTGTCCGCACGCGAATCGGAACTTGTCCACTGCCGCGCAGGTGGACAAATTGATTCAGCTTTCGGATCAGCATGGCTTTGAGTCGGCTACGGGCGCTGTGGACAAATTGTCGTTCAGCCGTATGGCCTGGGCCCGAGTCCGCTTTTTTCAGGGCTTTTCGAGCCGAAAGAACTGCTCGGGCCCCAGCAACTGAGTCTTGCAAATGCGGCAAGTGCGGCGGCGAAACCACGTTGATTGGCTACGAAGAAACGGAAGTGCTGGGCATCAAGGCCGCGGTGCATTTCGTACGCGTCATCAAGCGCGAGAAACGCGTCTGCAAGAACTGCATCGCGCATGGCATCGTGACCGCACCGGCGCCGGAGCGCATCGCGCCCAAATCGATCTTTGCCGATGAAACCATCGTCGAATTCACTATCCGCAAATATTGCGACAGCGTCCCGCTCTATCGCCAGCGCTCGATCCTGATGCGCGATCTGGGCATCGACGTGGCGCTGACCACCATTAACGACGCAGTGCTGCGCGTGGGCGAGTTACTGATCCCCGTGGTCGATACGATGAAGCGCGACCTGCTTACCGGCGGCTATGTCCAGGCCGACGAAACCCATGTCGACGTGCAGACTCCGGAGAAGAAAGGTGAGAACCACCGCGCCTTCTTCTA
>Ga0307377_10002404_pt1 | contig 22156 bp, 54 predicted proteins | sample TR3MG_FD_202535 | JGI IMG/M metagenome (GOLD analysis project Ga0307377, IMG submission 202535) | Soil microbial communities from Risofladan, Vaasa, Finland - TR-3 | ecosystem: Environmental > Terrestrial > Soil > Coastal area > Acid sulfate soil | place: Finland: Risofladan, Vaasa | collected...
TGGAGTTTCCCAGCCGTTCTGACCCGGTGACTGGAAACCGGGGCGCGCAGCGGATCGCTTCCTCTCGGCGTCGAAACCGTTTCATCCCCTTGTCAATGAGCTGGTGTGCTGATCATCCTGAGCGAGGGTCTAGTTCTGCTGCTATCCCGCTTAACCGCGTATCCAGCGGTGGATGGGGCCCGCGGCACTGGCGAAATTGACGCCGCGCCACAGCAGCAGTTCTCCCGTCTTGTCGTTGGCGATATCCACGGAATTGACGCCGGTGCACTTGTCCAGATAGTTCATGTGTTCGGACGAGTTGAGCACCGAGAAGCAGAGCAGCCGCACCACGTCCTCCGGCTTCGGCTCCGCGTCGGGCAACACCACCGCCTCGACCTGCTGGTCGAGTACCACGGCGGAGTCCATGCCCAGGTCCACCTGGACGGTAACCCCGTCCTCGTCGTTGCCAACGTCGTGCTGCGCGGCCCCGCCCATGATCATGAGCAGAGCCAGGCAGACGATGCAGGCGAACATCACTCCGAGCAGCTTCATCATCGCGTCCTCCTTCTGTCGGTTCGGTCTAACCACCGTCATGCAGGTTTCATTATCTCCCAACTGGCACAGAAAGGAAAGGTTTTCTGCGCGGTTTATCGATCATCGTGCGCTTGACTTCTCAGGCGTCCGACCGTGGCGATGGACCGAGCCGCCGCGGCGAACGTCCACCGGGCCCTCGGCGTCAGTGAACGTCACCGTGGCCGTCGGTTCCTCGATCATATGCTGGTACGCGCGGATCGCCACGTGCTTCCCCGGGTCCACTTTGAGCCGGCGCAGCAGCGACAGCAGCACGCGGACCTCGGCCCTGCGATCAACGTCGAACGCGGAAGACGCACGACGGACGTGGACCCGGTGGTCATCGTCGGCTTCGATGAATCCCCAGCCCTGTGGGATCTCGTCCTCGGCGAGCACGCCGACAGGAGCCAGGTAGTACCGCTGAACGCCCATCCCCATCTCCGGGTGGCGCCGGCATGGCTTCGCGGCATCGGCCTTGAAGTCTGAACGGGAGGTCTTGCACTCGATGAGGACCGAACTCGCGAAGCCCATCCACCCCAGGACGTCCGGCGTCTCGCTGGCGCTCGTGACGATCTCCGTGAGCACGACGCAGCACGCAGAATGACCTCCGTAGGCAGAAGACGCCGGATGCCACGGACGGAGAAGCCACCTGCGGCCTACCTCGACAAGCTCTGCGTGCTTCAGCACCCTTCAACCACAACGCGCCGGTACACCCCTCCCGGCTCGATGGTCATCCCGCTCCGCAGATACGCGAAGATGGCGATCCGCGCGCCTCGAAGGCACTCGAGCGGACCAACGTAAGGTCGAAGGCCGATGATGGTGTCGAGACCGGGCTTCCACCAGACCTCGATGACGTCTCCGACCTTCAACAGCGCGGCGGGTACGTTGACCTTTCTACGCTCGCTCATCCGACTTCTCCTCGGTTCGGGCCGTCGACTCGCAGACTCCGATGACGCCGCAGAAATGACATCGGAAGGGAACGCCCTTGTCCGCTGGCGAATCGAAAACCTTATGGCACATCGTACACCTCACCTCGAGCTTCTTGATCTGCGGTGGAGCGTCCGGCCGTTTCCAACGCGTGAACGCCTTCGGTACACCAGCCGGACACGACACATGGACGATCACGCGGTCGGTCATCTCTTCGTTGGAAATATAGAGAGCCTGTTCACCTGCCAGCATCAGCTGCTTGCAGTTGGAACATTTTCGGTCTGCCCTGAGCGTGATCTCCTTCAATGCCACCGTCCTACTCCTTCCCCGCGAGGGCGGCAATCTCCTTGGCCTCTACTTCAAGTGCATCCACGCGACGCTGGAACCGCCTTGCAATTTCCCGTGCCGCGTTCGACAACTGGCGGACCCAATCACGTGGACTCGTCTCGATCACGAGGCGTCTGCGGCCGTCGTCGATTTCTACTACCGCACTATTGATCGTGCATTCCGTCACCACGATGCGCGGATACTTCATGCGGCCAAGAGACTTCATCTCGTTCTCTCCTTCTCCGCGAGGGCGGCTTACAACCGATGCCCTTTTTTGTGTAGTGCTAGGCTCAAAACCAAACCCGACAACATCCCGACCAGATAGCTCAGCCCACACAGCGACAATATCATCGTGGACATGATCTACTCCTTCTCCGCGAGGGCGGCGCGTGCCCATCCGGCAGCATCTTCGCACGTGGATTCGCACTCGATCACGCGTAGCGTTTCCCGCAGCCGCTCCACCTCGGCCTGGTGGTCGGCGTATGCCACGAACGCACCGTCGTCAGCCTCGACGACATCACAGGGCAGGTGCCCGTTGAACGCCACGTTATACCGTTTCATCTCTACTCCTCCTCCGCGAGGGCGGCGCGGCTGCTGATGAGTGCGGCGCGGACGAAATCACAATCGGTGTATAGGTTGGTTCGTATCATCTCCATGTCCGCTTCGCACTCTGTGTTTAACCCGCCACTATTGGTCAAGTTGCGAGCGAAAGCCTCACTCATGTCAAGATAGGCTTTTACGATGATGCCCCGCAGTCTCTTCGACTGGGCCTCGGCCTCTGCTATCTGCTTGGCACAATGACCACAGCACATTCCGGGATGCATGACCATCAACTCTTTATGATACTTGACCTCGGCCTCGGCTTTCTCGGCACGGGCCCGCAACTCGTTGATCGTGGCGCACGCCTTCCGGTATTCGTCGGCCAAATACTCGCGGGTGATCTCCGGTTCCAATCCGATGTTTCCCATCGTCCTACTTCTTCTCCGCGAGGGCGGCGCGGGCGGCACGAACTGTCTTCGGGGCCTTGACGCGACGTGCCCCAAGCGCCCAGCCAAAACACGTAGGACCAAAACGCCCCAGCGAAAGGTGGTACGCCTCAGCCAAATCCCATACCAGTGACCACAGCGCCCGCCATGGAGACGAGAAGCTACGCCACGATAATAGTTTAATTGCCATAGTTATCCATCCTTCTCCGCGAGGGCGGCACGCATGGCGTCCTCAACGAGGAAATCTTCCCTGGTACGGTTGCGCTCGATCATGTCCATCAAGGCTCCATCGCCGAACGCGCGCCGGAAGTCGTCCGGCCAAACCGATGCCATGGTCACGGTTGCGATCTCTAGCGCCCCCCGCAGCCGCTCCACCTCGGCCTCGGCTTTCTCGGCACGGGCTTCGGCGCGACGGAATGCCCTAAGTGCCTTGTCGGCGCGCTCGGACTCGCACGCGTACATCCGTCCCCAGTATTCAGGATCGTCCGCCTTCCCTGCTGGGTTGTCAGCCCGCAGCCGCTCGACCTCAGCCTCGGCCGCGTGCGCGTGCGCCACGGCGATGTCGGCATCGCGATGGCTTCTTTGAAGCATCATAACAGCGCGGTAGGCTGCGTCCTCCGCGTCCATCGGGCCGTCGGCGCCCACCGCAGCAACGAGGATCTGAGCCGTCTCACGCAACCGGACCAGCGCCTCGTCACGTTGCTTCTCCTCATCGCGCCTTCGCATGTCTATCTCGGACACCACGTCCGCGCCTGCCGCGTAGCCGCTGCCACGCGTCATTGACTCCTCATACCGCTCGCGGTGCGTCGCGTACGCTCCCTCCGTGTGCTCCCCATCCCCCGGTGGTCTGGCAATGGCCGCCGCTCCAATCGCGCCATCCCGCCATTCCGTTAAATCGTCCAGCTCCAGCAGCGCCGCCCCGTAGGCCTCGACCAACTCACGCAGCGCCACAGCCGCGGATTCCGGAAACACTGCGTCCAACAGAATCTGGGCCATCTGTACACGATCCATGAGGTTCTGATCGATCATCGTCTTCCTCCGTCAGTAGGACCGGCACGCCTTCGTCTGGCCTCGAACTCGGCCCACAGCTGGCGCATGTCCTTTTTGGCCAACCGTCTTACACGCTCTCGCCGGCGCCGGATGACTTCTCGACGGATCGCCAGACCAGCTATCGCCACCACCGCGAGGACAATCGAACCCAGTACGATCCAGATCATCGTGACCTCCATCGGGAACCTGTACCGGTCATACCGCGACCACCAAGGCGATGATCACGGCCGTCGCCAGCGCCAGCGCGGACAAGACCAGACTCCATCGAGCGAGCCGGCGTTGCCGCGCCATCTCCGAAACGATGTCCAAAACGATGTCAACGATATCGTCGATATCGTCGATCACGAGTTCCAGTTTCCTATTTCGCGTCAAGTCCACTATCGGCTTTTTCATCGCTTGCCTCCAATCGCGGCGAGCAGGTCGGCGAGCGGGACGTACCTCAGAATGTCGTCGGCGGTCGTGTGAAGTACCCGCCCGGAGTCCGGGTCTGTCCACAGATATCCATCATCATCCACGGTGCAGACGATGTAACACGGAGTCGGCCCGTCAGACTCGACTGCTACAAACAGCCATTCATCCACCGGCGGCGGCTCGTCAACGGTCGGCGTGATCCAGTTCAGCGTGGTCATGGTGTCGGCTCCTTGGCGGTGAGGGCGGCGCGGGCTTCGTACAACCACTCAATCACGATGTCCATGCGATCCCTATTTTTTGCCGTTGTCGAAACCTCTCTCGCAAGCTTCGCGCGAGAGATGAACGGATCGATACCGGACCGCAGCCGAGCCACCTTGGCCAGCGCCTCGTCACGCTGGCGACGGAGGCCGGGGATGCAGCGGCCGCCGGTCCACGCCTGGGCCGGAACGCGTCCGATCTGACACCACGTATTGAATGCGCCCGGTGGTGCGCTGAACGCTGGGCACTCACACCCGTTGCACACCGGCTCGCCGTCCATGATTCTCGGTTTGATGTCGGTCACGGCTTCCACCCGTGCCGGGCTGCGAGTTTCGCCACGGCTTCGGGGCCGAGCGCGTCCTCGCACTCTTTGGCCGCCAGCAGTTGCGCCTCCAGCACGTCCTCGGTCGTCAGGCCGTACCGGTCGCCGTGGGCCGTTGCGACAACTGCCTCGCAGGCAGGCTCCAACCGTCGCACCTTGGCCGCCAGCTCGTCCATGTAGGCGGACTTCTCGTCGAGCAAGCCCATGGCGTATTCCACGACCTCCGCCGGGCTGGCGATGTCCAGGTGCATCCGGTCAGCAATGACTTGCAACGCCCCCCGCAGCCGCTTGATCTCCGACACCTCATCACGCCAGCCGGGAACGAACATGTCCAACTCGCCGGTGCCAAACCCGCCCCGCTCGGCGATGCGCTCTGGCGACTGGTCACGACCACACCTGGCGGCGTAGGCGTCCCACGCTCGGCGATGCAGGGACCACGGGATGCCGGCGGAGTAGCCCTGGACCGGTGCCATTTTCTGTTTGTCTTGCAGCCGCTCGACATTCGCCCGCGCCTCGTCCAGCTTGCGCTCCAGTTCCTCGGCGAGATCCGCGCCGAACCGTGCCGTGTCCTGGGCTCTCGCAAGCTGCCGACGTGCCTCGTCCCTCTCGAACTGTGTCCTGATGAAATCCGCCTGGAGCTTCTCGGTCGCCGCCAGGGCCTCATCTCCAGCCGCGAGCTTCTCCGCCAGACAGGACTCGCACAGCCAGCCGCGGATCGTGCTGACCTGTTGACCGTCGATGTCCTCCTCGCCACACCCGGCGCAGCAGTATTTCCCCTCGCTCACGATGACACCTCGTCTTCAGCGGCTGTCAGTTTCATGTTCCGACACTCCGGGCAGCGGTAGTGGCCGTCCGAGAAACAGGATCCGTTAGGGACACCCTGGTCCCAATCATCGCACGGACAGCCAGGATCGCGACCACTGGCGCGGCGCTCCATGGCCTCGAGCCACGCCACCCCGACCGCCGTGACCTGTACCAGTTCTCGACGGGCTTCAGCCAGTCGCCCCTCGATCAGTTCCTTCGCCAGCTCGCCCACCTCTTCGGTGAGTACCGCCAGCCAATAGAGATCGGGGTGGTTCTGCTCGCCCCACTTTTGATCCTGTCGGGCGCGCTCCAGCATGACCTCGCTCAGCGGATCATTGCTCATGTTGCACCTTGAACCGGTCGGCCTGCTCGAGTAACGCGCCCGCTACCACGTCCCGCCGAGACGGCGACATCTTTCCGATATCGACCGCCTTGAGAACCATGTACGCCGCGCTGATCGCCGTAAAGTATTCGGCTTCGTTGACATCCCTGAGCAGCGCGGCCACGTCCTCCCACCCAATTTCCACTTCTACCTGCTGCTCAATGCTGATCCACTTCTCGATTTTCATCCACGTACCTCCCATCGCAGGCAGGCCCGGCAGCGGAGGGGCCGGTCGCGGCGATCAAGTTCCAGGGCACGCATCCACCCTCCATCCCGGTAGAACTTGCAACGCGGACCGCTTACCGTTGGTCTGAACCCCTCACACGCTTCCAGACACCGCTTCCGGTCCCGCGATACCCGCGCTTCGACTGATACTCGAACCTTCATCACGTCACCGTTCTTTCTGCGATCCCTCGTTACCTGGGCGGCAGCGGCATCGGGCCTCCGGCCGTCGCGCTGACCCTCTTCGTGGCCTCGAAGCCCTTGCCCTTCGTCGCGACCACGCGCTGCTCGTCGAACCACACGCCGTCGTCGACCTTGCCATCCTTGGTAAGTCCGATCTGCTCGATGAGGACCTTCACGCAGCCGTTCAGGTAATCGGTTCGCCCGGTGACAATCCCCTCGAACCCGCTGATACTGTCCTTCGCTCGCTGTCCTAGCTTTACCATTGTCTCCTCCATGCGCGGCTAACGATAGCCGCTGGTTGCGGTCACGGTTTGACCGGACCGGGTTCTACTGTCCGATCACTTGGACAGCGCCTCGAAGTCGCAGTCTTCGCCCAGGAACCAGCGAAGCACCGGGGTGAACGCCGCGTCCTTGTAGACCTCCAGGAGGGCCGTCACCTCCGCCTTGTGGCGAACCAGGCGCACCCTGCGGCCCGCCTTGGCCCTCATGGACCTGGCGATACCGGAGACCGCCTTGGACGCCCCTGTGGACTGCGACACGGCCTCAGCGAGGGCCTCCTCCTGCTCCTTCGTGGATAGGCCCGCGAGCTTCGCCGCCGCCGACGTCGAGATCTTGCCCGAGCGCACCGCCGCACGCACCGCCGTCGAGGTGTCCAGGATCTTCTCCCATGCCTTGATCGTCTGGACCGAGACCCCGAACACCACGGCAGCCTCCTCCCTGGTCTTCCCGCCCTGCATGACCTTCGCGGCCTTGGTGGCGCGGCTCATCGGATCGTCGCCGGAGCGCAGTTCGTTCTCCGCGATCATCCCGCAGAACAGGTCGAGGTCATCACCGCGCTGAACGACGCAGGGGATCCGGATCCTGTCCGCGTTCCTGCTCCGTTCCTTCATCTGCCTGTTGACCTCGCGCGCAGCCTTCACGCGCTGGCGGCCGTAGACCACGATGATATCATCGCCGTCCTTCTTCACCGTGATCGGCTGGAGAACGCCCTGCATCGCGATGCTCGCGACGAGGGCATCATCTACAGGCCGCTCCACACGCGGGTCGTAGAACGGACTGGTTTTATCGTCGACCAGCGTCAGATCCTCCGGATAGAGCATCCAACAGTCGCGACGTCCCGCATCGATCCCCTTGAACTGTTTGCTCGACATTTCCTCCGCCTTTCTCCAGGTTCTATTGAACCTTGCCTTCGCCTGTTTTACCACTATTGGCCACGCTAGATTCTGCCACAATTCCAGCGTTGTATTTCCGTAGCAGTTCGCCGAGATTCGTACCGATCCGTACGGACCTCCTTGTGTTCTTGCGCTGCTCCGACGTCATCTCCACACCGTCTGACAGTTCTTCCAGCGCCCGCTCGTCGACGTCGTTCCTCCTGCCATCGCGATCTGATTTCGTGGCCAACCTAATCCTCCTTCTCGTCGGCAAACGAAACTGACAGCGTCGCCAGCGGGAACTCCACCAAGCCCGACGGATCATCGTGTGTACGCTCCACGCCGTCTGACACGTAGATCCTCACGTAGCCTTCCCGCGGCTCGTAGAACCGAGGAGGTCCGACGCGACCATCCTTCATCCTCTGGATCTCGCGCTGGATCGCCAGCATCGGAACAGCCGTCCCGCCGTTCCCCTGGAGTATTCCGCGCACGACTTCGCCGGTCTCCGTGTTCGTGAACTTCCTGACGTATATTCCCATGGCCGGTACGTTTACCTTTCTAGCTCGCGAACGATTCCTTCTCGTACGTGAAGCCGTAGTGCTGCATCCACTCCCAGACCTTGACCGCCCACTTCCTACCCATCCACCGACGGACATGAAAACCGGAGACCGACCCTAGAGGGAACTCCACCATACCGGCGGTATCGAAGTACTGACAGAACGTGTGCTTCTCGACCACCTCTCGCATCCTGGCAACAGCGTACTCCGTGCCATCGACCAGAACCGGCGGTCCAATCCAGTAGCATCGCTGCGAGTTGTAGAGCTGGTTCCCGAAGATTCTCACTTCCTTCTCGAACACCTTTACCGGGGAGCGCGCCGAGTTCATCCCCAGCGACACAATCAAGAGATCCGGCTTCCAGAAATCGGTCACCTGGTGGAACGCTTCGTCCTTCCGAATCGTGGATACCCGTGCTCCGACCCGCCACTCCGTCTTCACGAGCGCCCCCTGCTCCTTGAACCGTTTGCGCAGTTCCATCGCCAGGCCAGACCCGTCGCCAACGAGAGAATCCCCGACGATGAAGACACGCGTGCCAGCCAAGGTTCTCGCGTCGCTCGTCATCGGGATCACCGAAAGGACCACAGCAAGCAGGATGATTCTCGGATCGCGCATCCCGCTACCCCTTCCCGATTTCGTCAGCAGCGTCGTCCATCATCTCCTGTAACGTCCGCTGGATGACTTCAAAAGCTCGAATCCGCTGCCCCATGTTGACGTGCCCACTGTGCAACTTGCGTAGACGTTCAATGCGCGCCACCACCATTCCGTGAAGTAGATCCAGTTCGAAGAACTCCAACTTCCGCATCAGTCGATTCCCTTCGCCGGCGCCGTGACGCGCACCTTCAGCGGGTGGATGGTGACGCGCTCGATAACGACGCCTGCATCGTTGCTTCCGAATTGCATTGCGTCCTTCTCTTCGAGCTCGTACCGGCGGAACCTGCAGCCGGTCATCAGGATCCGGCGTCCGACGCTGCCGTCGTCGCAGACTTCGATCACGTCGACGGTCGACCGGCCCTTGTGGTGGACGAACGCCGCGAGGCCGACGCCACCGACACGTGGCGCACCTTCGAGGACGACCGGCTTCACGCGCCTGTTGCCGTGGCGTTCGTCGAAGACCTCGAGCGCGCCAATCCGCGCGATGCTGATCGGCTTGCCGTTCACGTCGACGCGGAACCGGAACGACTTCAAGAACTCGACTGCCTGTACCTGTGCCATTTTATCTTCCCTCCTTCGTAGCTTCATCGGTCGTAATTTCGATGAAGAGATCGCCAAGCGCGAAGAAGCCGTCACTGATCTGACGAAACGCCTGAGCGACTGTCTTGATCGCTATCGCAGCCTCTAGGGCAGTGACCCCAGTTTCGCTTATCCTTGAAAGGCACTGCCGCACGATTTCCATATCTTCGGCTTTCATCGCCCCTCCTCCTCGGATTCCGTTCCCGTCGGGTTCCACGGGAACTTCTCGATGCTATAGTCGTTGCCGTCCCCCTTCGTGATCCCTCTCCCGTGGCAGACCCAGCACTCAATCATCTTCTTGTCGGATACCGGACCCCACTCCCCGGTGCCCTTGCAGTTGAGACATGGCCTCTTCAGCGTACGGACACGGATCCATTCCTTCGCCTTCTCCTCGCTCTCGAACAGCGCGGCGATCATGTAGTCGCTATACTCTCCGTGCGTGGCTCCGTACACAATCGCTCCCATGATCACCCCTCCTCGTCCTGGCACTTCCAGAACCAGTCGCACGCGTCGTCCGTGCAAAAGGCGTACACGCCGACTCCTCCGCCCATCAGGCCATACCCGCTCTCGGCCGGAGCGCCGCACTCGGGGCAGACCTGCCGACCGTCGACGACCGCGGCGGGCTTCCCGCACTCGCGCGGGGTTCCGCACGCCTTCGCCATCACCGGCTCGTCAGGAATCTCGACGCCGTCGTGCATCCGGCAGACGTCGGCCGTGAACTCGTCGAGGACCGCGCGCACGACCGACCCGCCGTTCACGCGCTCGACCGAGCAGCGGCAGGGCCCTTCGTCCTTCCGGACAGCGTGCGGAGGGAACGGACTCCCCGTGACGACCACGCTCAACTTCACCTCGGACGGTCGCCAGCTGATCGCGCCTTCCGGCGTGACGAAGGCGTCGAGTCCCTGCGCCCGCAGCTGCAGCACAATTTCGTCTAGCGTCGAGCCGCCTGGGTCTACGAACCTGTATTCCACACCATCGATGGAAAAGGTATCCTCGACATAGTCGATGCCATCTCCATCCTTCGTCGGTTCGACCATACCGCCCAGAAGCTCGACCGCGGCGTCGACTGCGCGTAGCGCCTGGTTGGGGCCCTGCTCGAACAGGTACGGGAACAGGCACTTCCGCGCCTCGGCCAGTCGCTCGAGCGCCTCCTTGATTCGTTCGTCGTCGGGACCGCGCGGAACGAACAGCGTGCAGGACGTAGCACCCTTCGCTCTCATCGGACAGGTCGCCTCCGTGTTACACCACTGGCAGATGTCAGTCGTCGTCGCCATCGCCACTTCCATCGTCGTCGAATTTTATGACGCGCACCGTGAAGGAGAAGATCCAGGTATGCTCGCACTCAGCACAGTCCAAGTCGAGTCTCCACACGCCGTCATCCGGATTCGGGTCTCCGTCATCCATGTCGTAGTCATCGAAGAATGTGGCGACAGTCCCGCCGCACTTCGGACACTTCGCTGTATCCGGTAGTCCGAGCATCCTGATCAGGTTCACGCCGAGTCCCATCATGGCACTCCTATCGCGGCGCCCCGCAGTTCCGGCACTTGTACTCCGTCGCTGGCGTCGACGCCTTGCAGAACGGACACTGCCACACCATCTCGTGCTTCTCACGCTTCGGCGGCGGCGACTGTAGTACTGCGCCCATCATACGCAAGCTGTCCGGCATGCCGTCTCCTTTGCCTTCCTTCCGCGAGACCTCGACGCGAGCTCCTCGCGGATTCGTTCTTCCCACGGGTGCGGCCCCGTCGGGAACACCTTCGGAATCCAGATCCGGCCGAGCATCACTCCGTACGGGCCGACAACGAACTCGCCCTTCCGGATGACCTCGCCGTGTTCCATCGCCGTCACCGGGTAATCGTCAGCCATCACCGCGTCGAACCGCTCCGGATTCTCCGGAAGGCAGCACGGACCGAGGAGGTGCTCGTAGGTCGCGTTCATCCCGACCTGGTAGCCATCTTCGTCCCGCGTGTTGTAGCGGTAGTAGTACGCGAACACGCGACCGAGGAAGCGCGCGCCGCACTTCGAGCATAGGAGGCGCTGCGCGCAGCAGTCGCATCCGTCGCCGTCGTCGTCGTGTCCAATCGGTCCGATGTGCTTCGAACCCGTTGACGGCGGAGGCGTGAAGTCCAGCGTGGTCTGCGAATAGTTCATCGAAACGATCCTTCAAGCAGCGCGATCCGCGCCTTCGCCCAGGCGTTCTCGTCCTTCAGCCTCTTGACTTCTGTTCGGTGCGCCGCCTCCTTCGCGAGGAACATCTCCGTGAACCGCTTCGACTCCGGAAGGTCGAGGCCTCGGAGACGCCATGCAAAGCCGGCGCCAAGAAGAAAGCCGACGCCGATGGCGACGCCGACGCTGATAACGGTGGCAGCGATCATCGCTTAACCTTTCTCTCGAAGATGGCATGCCCGTGATCCGTCCTAACCCAGCGGAAGCCGCGCTTCATCAGTTCGTCGAACCGTTCCGACTCTGCATCCTTCGAGACGTATCCTTCTCCCCTCTCCTTCACGACTGCTCGCGCTTCGAGAAGGCCAACGACGAATCCGACCGGCAGCGTCTCGTATTCCCATCGTTCTCGCATCATCCTTCCGTTCCGCAAGCAGGACACGCGTCTGGCGGATCATCGATGGATGTCCCAAACGGAAGGTCACGCGCGTGCGTCACGGCGCGGCAGGAGTAGCACTCGATGTAGCGTTCTCCCGGCATTGACTTCCGCGAGATAGGATCGCGGACGACGTCGCAACCCTTCGACACGATCCACTGCTTCCATCCAGGCCACGTTTCTCGCTGCGTGCTCATCAGACACCTTCCTCTCGCTCGCGCTGTTCCCATTCCTTGAACCAGCGTTCGGCGTCATAGGTCTTCGCGATGGCCTCGAGCTCCGCCTTCATGTCGGCCTCGTCCTGGCACGCGCGCTCCCACTTTTCCTCGTCGCGAAGATCCTCGACTTCGTCGCGGACCAGTTCGGCGAGGATGCGCGGCTCGAGCGCGTCGAGCTCCCAGCTCTGCCGACCGTATTTCTTAATGTACGGGCCGACGCGGCTATCTGTCATCTTCGCCGGATTCGGCGGAGGCTTGTGCGTTCGCACCTGGATTGTCGTCAGCGCGACGCGTGTCAGGTCGAGGCTCTTGAAGTACAGCGCGAGCTCGTGGCCGGCGAACATCCGGAGCCGTTCCTCGACGTCGCGATCCATGTCGAGGCCGGACGGGTCGTGGTCGCCGAGGTAGAGGATGTGGACGTCCTTCCCGTCGGCCGCGGCGCGCGCCATCTCCTTACCCTTGCGGTACATGAACGACTGCGATGCGTACCCCTTGTTGGACGTGAACGGGACGTCGAGTTCGTTGCAGACCGGGACGAGGACTCCCTCGAGCGCCTGCTTCTCGCACATCACCTCGATCCGCACCGGCTGGTCGTGCCACTTGTCGATACCGAACCAGGTGGCAGCCGACTTTAGGATCGATCCCGGGTGCCGCCAGTGCGAGTTCGCCTCCGTCGACCGGCCGCGGTCGACGATGATGTCCCAATCCATCAGTCCGGCCAGGCGCGCGTCGTTCACGATAGACCCGAGACGCGTGTAGTTCTTCTGGTTATTCTTCGTACCTTCGACCGGATCTACCCATGACTCGGGGAACAGGTCGCGGGCGATCATCTGGTAGTAGAGCTGCCGCAGCGTCAGGTCATATCCATCGGCAGCGTAGTCAGCGAGGACCTCGACGCACATCTCGATGATCGTCAGCGTCTCCGCCCTGAAATTCTTGTCGACGAACATTTCCCTCATGCCGTTCTAACCTTCCTGAACTCGCACTCGCTCTCGACGAGCACGACGGCGTTGCACTTCGGACACGCGGCGCTGTCCTTCCACCACCAGCCCCAGATGTGGATCGGGGACACCACATCATTCCCGTTCAGATCCTCCTCGACGAACGGCGCCACGTAGTTCTCGCAGATCACCTCCGACCACTCGCCGCAGTACGGGCATCCCGCTTCTTCCTTCATCGTTCCCCCTCCGTATCGCGGCGACGCTTCAGTCCGCGCCTCCTCAGGTATTCCGACAGCGTTAGTCCCTCGACCTCGGCGAGTTCCTTCATCCGTTCTTCATCGGGCTTCGTGACGCGAACCTTCACGACTCGATCCTTCGTGTTCGACTTCATCGACGGCGACCTCGCACGGCCGGGACGATCAGCCAATCGGTCGGCTTCGTCCCGATCCGCTTCGCGAACATGCGCTCCATCTGTTGGAGCGCGTCACGCTCGCCAACTCCTGCGGCCTCTATGCGCGCGTCGCACGGCACGCACTTCGCAAGGAGATAGACGAGGCCGACGCGCCTCGCCTGGTCTTCCGTCGTCTCGGTGATAACGACCTCGTTCCCGCAGAACGGGCACTGGCGATTTAGCGTCTGCATTAGTCGTCCATCCTTCGAGCTCCGTCCGGGAAGCCCATTTTCGTGCATCGGTCGTAGAGGACGACGTTCACCGTTGCCGCTAGGTTCATACAGCACAGCGTCGGAATGTAGATTCGTTCTCGGCACCACGAAAGGACTTCCTGCCCGAGCGTACCGTCCTCCGGACCGAAGATATAGAAGGCGCGCTGCTGGTGGTTGTACTCGTGTAGAGGCTTCGCGCCAGCAACAAAGTCGACGGCGACCGGGACGCAGTCGTATGGGATCACGTCGCGGAGATCGGAGACCTGGATGACGGGCGTGAGGCGCCACTGCTTCTGCACGTCCGTCGGTGCCTTTGCGAACCGACGTCCGGACATGGCGACCATCGCAGCTCCGTAGCACCCGACGGCGCGCAGCGCAGCTCCGACGTTCATCGGAGTCTTTGGAAGATGAAGTCCGATAGCGGCATAGCCTCTCACGGGTTCCTCCTCATCTGCCGGTACGCCATGCGGATCGCGTAATATCGCGCGATCAGCGCAGCGTCGGCCGAATGCTTCCCGACTTTCTTCCTCCATAGTCCGAGCACCTTCATCGCGCAGCGCCGCTTTACCTCTGCGCTGTCGATGCGACTCGTCCCGAGTTCCGCGCTCTGCCACACCTGGGCGTTGACCCACTCGACGGGGATGCCGAGCCGACGCCAGGCTTCCTCCCACCGGCCGGCATTCCGCGCCAGCTTCTTCATGGAATCCGGGTTCTTCGAGAGGTACTGGTCCTCGATTGCTGCCGCAACGACGGTATGACCTAACCGACGGAAGTCATCGATCAGCCGCCCGGCAATGGCGCTCGGCGTGTTGAACGCGATGTCCTTCGAGGTCCCCGGCTTCGGCATCGCCATCGCGTCGAATAGCAGCAGCGTCGGGTTGTGTTCGACCGTCACGCCCGCCCATCCTGACGTTGCGCCGGGGTCGATTCCGATGACGACTTCCATAACGATTAGAATACTGACTTGTGGCCACAAACGCTAGAAGATTTCTGCGACTCGTCGACCTTCCTACTGGACGCCGCAACCTCCACCAGCACGGCCTCCTCGACGTTCGGCGGGAGGTTCCATAACCCCTGTCGACCACGACACTCGACCGGCTTCCCGAGCGCGATAACGCTGTCAATAATCCAGCCGAACTGATCGAACGCCCACCACGGCCAACGGTCGCCGCCGACGGTCGTGCTCGGATTGAGAACACCGGCGAAGGTCGCTACGGCCACCACGGCGCCGCGTGGCAGCTTCACGACGCGGTCCGATACCGTCTTCGGCTCGCGCACGCTGTACGCGTTCACGAGGTTCTTTGCGACGTCCACGCAGACGTGCCAACCAGCGCGCCTCGCCATCGAGTCGACAGGCTCGAACACAGACTTCAGTCCGTGGTAGGTGGACGCGCCTCCGAAGCTGCCTCCTGCGTGGATCGCGACACGGTCGCCGTCGGCGAGAGATCGCGGCGGCTTCCACGTCCGGTTTTCCACGTTCTTCCCGAGCCTCGTGATGGCCCAACACCATTCCGGCCAAATCGTGATCGCCTTCATCGTCTACGCCTCCAGTTCGATGTACGCCCAGTATTCTGCCGCCATCAGCGAGTCCATGAACGGAGTTCGCTCGTAACGCCACTTAACGTATTCAAGCCCGTTCCTCATAATTTCAGCGGCGAGAAGGAGCGCGACCGGCATCGGGGCAATCGCCATCGGAACTCCTGTGATCTGCTCCGCTTTCTGGCACAGCACCAGCGAAAGTGTGGTTCCCTGCTGCGGATCGATGTAGAGGTTTCCGGCCTGGTTCTCCTCGCACGGCTTCGCCGCGATGTGCGTGCGGCAGTTGAACGGCCGGACGTCGTAGACCACGCACCGCTCGCACTCGCCGAGGAAGAGGCACCGCTCGTTCCGCGCCCTCCACTTGGCAAGCGTCGTGTCCGCGTCACGCCTGAAGAACTTGAATGCTAGCTCTCCCACCTGGAAGACCTTGGCCTCGAACGCCGCTCGGCCCACGGGGTTCCGCAGGATCACCATCGCCTCGATCAGCGTCATCGTGACGAGGTTTCGGCAGCAGTACGCGCAGCCCTCTCGGCAGCCGGTTCCGAGCTGGGCGACAGCGTCGGAGCACCAGGAATCGATCACCGGATACGCCTCAGCGCGGAAGATGTCGATGTGCTCTTGTAGCTCCACGATCATTGCCGAATCCCCTGGCTGATGTCCCACTCCATCGGAGACTTCTGCGCCCAGCCCGGCGCGCTATCAGGAACCTCGACCCACCAGATTTTCCAGCCGCGCTTCTCGACGAGCGCCTCGGCATCAGTCGCCTCGACCGCGATCTTCGTGACGAGGCGCGACCGGCCGGGCGCGGCCATGATGACCTGGTCGGCGCACGCGTTGTACCCGACCGTGACGAGGTCGCCCCGCTGGAACCGTCCGTCCTCGACGAGACGCGCCGCCTCCGCCGCGGCGAAGACCCGCTCGCGGATCCCCTGGCACGTCTTCATCCACTGGAAGATCACGATGTCCTGGTCGATGACCTTCTCCAACCTTTTCCTGATAGCCGCTGGCTGCTTCACCTTCCTCCTCCTTCCACGCCCGAATTCCTTGTGCACCGGGCGCATCTGTTGTCCGAGTCCCCGTTGAGCCTCGTGAATACCTCGGACATGATCCTTTCGCGCGCTGCCGGCTCCGTCTCCGCGTAAGACATCAACGAGGATGGTAACCTGTACGCAGCCTGTGCCCCGCACACTGGACACGGCCATTGAATGACCACTTCGCCGTTGACAAGCCTGACCACTTCGAACCGTGCAACAGTTCCGAGTGGACCCTGGCGCCTGTACACCTTCCACTCATGCCACGCTTCCGGGATCCACGATCCCGACACGCGACCTCGGCGGTTCCGTCCGATGATCTCGTACTCGACCTCGCGCGCCATCGCCGCGGAGAAGTCGAACATTGAAGTTCTCAACAGGTCTTCCCAGGAGTTCGGCTGGCCAGATGAACACCCCGGATTCTTCTCGAGGATCTCGGCGATGCGCCGGCGCGCGTTCTCCGCCTCTGCCTCCGGCGTCGCCGGATGCTCGGCGAGGTTCCGAAGCGCCTGGAGGCGGTCGCGCTGCTGTGTCACGGGACAACCTTCGCGTCGAGTTCATCTTGCCGCATGACCACCACGCGCTTCTTTGGACCTCCGAAGACTCGGCACACGGGCTTGTCTCCTTTGCTGCACGGAACGGGCGCCAGCCGCTTCTCGTCGACCCAGGCCTGAAGGTATCGGCGGACAGCCTCCGCCTGCCCACTAGCGTCATGGTGGCCCTGGATGGCTTCCGCGAGGCCGTCCCGGTACGCGCCGACATCGGCCTTGTCTACCATCGCAAGGCGTGCCAGGATGTACTCCTCTCCGGTTATCAAATCCTTCATCGTCATCCGACGGCGGCGGGTCTGCTCCTGCAGGAACCGCTGTGCGCTATCGCGCTCCCACTTGTCACGTCCCGCCGTGTTGCGATGGCCACGGATACGGGGCTTCCCCTTGCGGTCGGCCTTGATCGTTCGCTGGCTCATTCCAAACCCTCTTCCTGGTCCCAGTCTGTGTCCTCGTTGTCGAGCCAGACGAGGAACTCCGTGTCGTGTTCCAAGCCAGCCGTTCCGACCTTCGCCCTGTGCACGGCGAGCTCGACCTTCGCGAGGTACTTTTCCGGCAGCCTGTAGACGTAGAAGTTTGACCGGATCGGACGCCTCGACACGAGTCCGTTCTGCGCGATGAAGTAGAACATCACTGCACCTCAGTATAGATTGTGTAGACTAGCGGGCACCAAATAGGGTCCGTGACGACCGCGTCGGTTCTGTCGCGCCACGCCTTAAAATCGTCGAGGATCGGCTTATTCTTACACCCCTCGCACTCGGTCTTCCCGCAGAACGCGGACGTGCAGCACGTAGGATACACGCGCATTCCCATCATTGCCCACCCCCTCCCATCAGTTCGTCGTAATCGAACCGATCTCCGAGCGCCTGGTCGATGCTGATCATCTTTTTGCTGTGACCGATGACGTCTCCGCAGAGGATGCTGAGGTGCGACGTCGCGAGTCCGTGACGATTCGCGAAGGCGATCCCCTCTCTCGTCGGCCTGTACATCCCCGCTTTTCCACCGCTCGAGTTTCGGCCTGGGATCGGCTCCTTCTCAACCAGTCCCCAGTGGACTAGGTAGGATCCGTCGGTCGCCGACTTCGTCAGCGCGGGACAGAGTTCGCGCGTCGAGTAGTACCGCGGTTCATTTTCGTATCTCCGAACGAGGCGGCATAGGAACGCCGCCATTTCGGAGTGGAACTTCCGATGGTACAGCTTCACGAGTCGACCGCAGCACGGACACGTCGTCCCCTCTTCGATCTTTTCGCGCATCCCGCGGATCGCGTCGGCCAGCGACTTCGACGGTGCCGCGAACGCCGGCAGCTGGATCTGGTCATTCATCGCCTTCTTCCTTTTCGATTCTAGTGCGCTTCGCGCGCTTCCCCATCATCGTCGAGTTGTCGAGCCAGTAGAGCCTGGTCTGCCGCTGTCCGATGGCCTTCATCAGCGCATCAGTTCCAGCGCCGTGCCAAAACACGAAGGCGTACTCCTGGGCAACGTCGGTATTCCCGTCGCCGGTGAAGGACGGCCGCGCCCGCAGGATCCAGACTTCTGCCGGAGGTCGCGCCACGAACAGCTTCGACCGCTCCTGCGTCGAGAGGAACGCCATCTTTACGAGGAAGACCGCGCACCCCTGCGGCTTCAGCATCTCGAGCGAGCGCCTGACGACGAACTCGCCTAGGCTGAAGGGCGGATTCGTCGCGACCACGTCGAAGCCGAACGAAACCTTCTCGGTAAACGGTCCGTGCATCAGCACCTCGAAGTCGGCGCGCCGGAACTCGCCCATTCCTTTACCACCGAGTTCCCAGACTTCCGGCTTCACGTCGCGAATATCGAAGCCGTAGGGAACCAGGCCGAACTCCTTCCCGGCCGCGGCGAACGGCGCGACGTCGCCGCAGCACGGCTCGATGATCGTTGAATGCAGCGGAGCGTAGGAAATGACTGCCATGTTCATCGCGTGCTTGACTGCCCAGCGCGCGAGGCCCGGGTCGGTCGTGTAGTTGTCGTGCTCACGTCTCGCCATAGCTTCTCCTTACGATGGGACAGAAAACAACTCTCCCTGTCCGTGTCGATTGAAAACGTACGTTGCGGAGTCCCCCGTCACATCATTAACGACGCCCTTCGAAAGAAGAGGATGCCCTTGCTCCTTGCGCGCCTCGGCCGCCTGCTCGATGATAGATTCCGGATCGATATGGAACTGGTTACCGCGGATCGCCTGCCTGTGGTTCGGCGTCTGGTAGACGCCCCAGGGAGCGAACAGCGCCATGTTGACTGAACAGGCATCGACCATCAGCGGATCGATGTCCACTCCAAACAGGTTAACCGAGAAGTTAGATGCCGCGAGCAGCATCCTTCCGGTACCGACACACGGATCCATCACCGATTGCAGGCGTGAATCCTTGTCGCCGCACTCGCAGTTCGCCATGAGCATCCTCGCCATCATATCGCAGACGTGGATCGGCGTCGGAAAGAACGCCGCTGGATTCCAGGATCCCTTGCCGTACCGCTCGGCGAGGACGTACCCGAGCACGTCGGTATCCGCCGCTACGAGTCGCTGTAGCTGGAACTCTCGATAGAGCATTTCGTTCCAGCTATCGTCGACTGTTTTCATGAAGCGCGGAGACTCCGGATCTATTCCGACTGCGAGTCCCCAGGCGAGCCACCGCACGATGTAGGTCAGCGCCTCCCAGCCGCCGTGCATCTTCTCGATGAGCTTGTAGATGTGATCCACCGCGCCCTTCGAAGAGAGCGGCGCTCCCTTACATAGAGGCATGTTGTCGGAGAACTCCCGGAGTCCGACGCGGACGGAAGTATCGCCGGGACTCTTCCAGGCGATTTGCGGAATCTGTTCTGCTGGCAACTCACAGTTATCGTTGGCGCGCATCCACCAGTCGAGTCGACCGTGGCCGAACACATCATCTCCGTCGATGAGGTACGGCACCAGCCAGCCGCGTTCGCCCTTTCTAGGAAGGTCGGCGATCATCTGTTCCTTCCTTCCTTTTCCCTGCGGATTTCGCGCATCCATTTCGAAAACCAGACCGACGATTCACCGTGGAGCGAATAGTGCTGCGTCTCGGTGTCCTTCCTGTGAACTAGAATGAAGCGGCTCTTTCCAGCTGGTGTTGCCTCGATTAGGCGCTCCATCCTGAGCACCTCGTAAATCCCCTTGGCGTCGACTCTTTTCCATCCGTGTTTCTCTAGCCAGACGGCGAAGTCGTCGACCTTTCGAACGTGAAGTCTTCCGCGATCTCCCATGTCGCACCTCAGAACGGGATATCGTCATCCGGTGGCGGTCCCCCCGCTTGGTCGCCCGGGCCCTCGTCGCAGCCACCGTTCCCTCCGTGATCGTCGGCGTCGCGGTCGTTGCCGCCGCGGTTCCTGCGCTGCACGTCGTCTCCGTCGTCGCGCTTCTGACCGCCGCCTCCGATGAAGACCACGCGCTGCGCCTTGATCTCGGTGATGTATCGCTTCTGTCCCGTCTTCTCGTCGTCCCAGGATCGGTTCTCGATCTTGCCCTCGATGTAGACCTCGCGCCCCTTCTGGAGGTACTTGCCGGCCGACTCGGCCTGCTTCCCCCAGACAACGATGTTATGCCAATCGGTCTTCTCCACCTTAGTCTGGTTGTGATCGAAGTAGACCTCCGACGTAGCGAGCGAGAACCGACACTTCGCCGTCCCGTTCTGCGTGTACGTCAGCTCCGGATCCTTTCCGAGCCTGCCGATCAAATGAACACGATTTACTGACATGCGGATCTCCCTTCGACCGAGTCGCGGTCGTCTCGTTGCGCTTCGTCGCGCGACGGTTGTCAATGGCGGGGGGTGGTATTCGACTGTTCAGATTTTCTTCGACCGCCCCGCCAAGGAACGGTGTCAATTCAAACTCTAGTAGCAATCAGGAACTGTGGCCACGAAAAAACTTCGCCACGTAGGTCGTTCAATCTTTCTTCGTCTGCGAGTACGCCGCCTCCTCGATTTCATTCTCGAGGTACGGGTCTTCTCCTCGAAGGTACGCCTGGCCAACTGCCGCGGCGTACCCGAGCGGCCACGACAGCAGCCAGACGAACAGCGAGCACGCGACCGCCGCGTCGAGGCAGCCGTCGACGAGAAAGGCGACCGCACATATCAGGCCCATGATAAACCCGGCGAACATCCTCGATTCGAACTGCTCGACGTGGACGAGTTCATGTCGCTCTGTCTCGGTGTCTGCACCTGCGTCGCCGGCGCGACCGGCCGCGAGCACACCTCCGTGCGCGAACGACACTCCGGACCACCGCCTACTCCACGTCCGATCCGGCATCGATCCCGCGCGCAGTTCGACCCATAGGCCGTCCAGCCAAGACAGCCTCGCACCGTAGAGAACGCGGATGATCAGGATCGTCGCCCACGCCACGACGTCAGCGGGGAAGGTCCATAGAAAGGTCAGCAACCACCTGGTAGGTCTTCGCATTGAATACCTCGCGCTCCGGCGAAGCGTTCGGCAGCTGGTCCCTTGAGCCGAATATTCACGACGCCGGGGAAATCGAGCTCGACTTCGGATCCGCTGCGCTTGACGACCTTGGCGGCGACCGCGCACTTTTCGCCGACGTCGCCAGACGCTTCGGAGCGCACGACCGCGAGCTCGGTCCTCAGCCGCGCGTTCTCCATCGACAGTTTTCGAAGCTCTTCCTCGAGCTTCCTGTTCTCCGCCATCGCCTCGTTGAGAGTCATGGCGTTCCTCGCTTCCTTCGTCATGCCACGGCCTCGACCCTGGTCTTGCCGAGCGTGATCGGCATCATCCCCGGGTCGATTCCGGACGCCGGGAAGTGCTCGTGAACACTCCCCTTCTCCTGCGCTATCCTGACGGCTCGCTGGCGCGCCTCGTCGCGCTTCTCCTGCGACACGTCCTTCTCCTTCGCCTTCGTACTTCCGGCGATGCAGAGTATCCCCTCACAGCGCGGACACCGAAGGATCTTGCCGTCGCCGCTCATCTTCTTTGGCAGACGGTACTCCTCCGTGACTGGCCGGAAGCCGGACCAGACGACACGCGACGCGAGGAGAAATCCGTTCTTTCCCGCGCCGACTGGAACGTCGATTGCTCCGACGACCTTCATCTCGTTCTGGCACGTCACTTCGATCTTCACTGTACTCTCGTCCATCTCGTCCTCCTTTGCTTTCGCCTTCGACCCCTTCACATAAAATCGCCCGATCAGGAGCAGCCTTCCTGACCGGGCGTGGAAGAGGAACCAGTGGGCTTGTGACCCATCAGGATTGCGTCCATCATAGCACCGCCCGTCATCG
>Ga0307377_10002406_pt1 | contig 22134 bp, 21 predicted proteins | sample TR3MG_FD_202535 | JGI IMG/M metagenome (GOLD analysis project Ga0307377, IMG submission 202535) | Soil microbial communities from Risofladan, Vaasa, Finland - TR-3 | ecosystem: Environmental > Terrestrial > Soil > Coastal area > Acid sulfate soil | place: Finland: Risofladan, Vaasa | collected...
ATTTTCTGCCAGGAATACCTACAGGGAGCATACCTATGCTGACCTTCATGAGTGTGGCGCTATTGATTTACGGTTCCATGCATCTCTATGCCCTAGGCAAGGTGTGGATGGCATTCCCGCATACGTTCGGCTTGGGGCTGGCGCTGGTATTGGCCGGGACAGCCCTGACCTTCTCCCCGCTGCTGGTCTGGTATATGGAAAGGCAGAACTGGCACGGCGCAACCGTCGTCACCGCCTGGGTAAGCTATACCTGGATGGGATTCCTGTTCCTGTTTTTTTGCATCGGACTGGCATTCGATCTCGGCCATGCACTAGCAACGCTGCTGAGTCTCAGGTGGCCGCTGGGCAATGTGATGACGTTCAGGGCCACGGGCCTGCTGGCACTCGCGGCGCTGGGCTATGGATTGATCGAGGCGCGGCAGATACAGGTTGAAAAAGTAACCATCAGCACGCCCAAGCTCGCCTCGGGACGGGTCACCATCGCGCAGATTTCCGATCTGCACCTGGGCATGATGAAGGGGGATAAGTTCCTCGGCAGTGTGATGGACAAACTGCGCGAGCTCAAACCCGACATCGTCGTGGCGACCGGGGATATTGTCGACGGACAAGGTGATGACCTCGATGCGCTTGCGCCGCGCTTCAAGACCTACACGCCACCGCTCGGTGCCTACGCGGTAATCGGCAATCACGAACACTATGCGGGGCTGGATAATTCGCTGCGTTTTCTGCATAGCGCGGGTTTCACCGTGTTGCGCGGTGAATCGGCCGTGGCAGGCGGGATCGTGCTGGTGGGTGTCGACGATCCCGGCAGCCGTGATCCGGATCACCCGGCCATACTGGACACCCGTAAAGCACTCGCGTCAGTCACCCGGGATGACTTTATCGTGCTGCTCAAGCACCAGCCGGTGGTGGATGGCGATACGCCGTTTGATCTCCAGTTGTCCGGACACATCCATGGCGGACAGATATTCCCGTTCGTTTATTTGACGCGCCTGGTCTATCGCGTGCACACCGGACTCACCAGACTGGCCGACGGACGGCTGCTGTATGTCAGCCGCGGGACCGGCACCTGGGGGCCGCCGATACGCCTGTTTGCGCCGCCCGAGATCACGCTGATCAGCATCGAGAGCAAGAACAAACCGCATTGACCGGCCGGTTCCAGGCTGGCGCCCTTCAGCATCCGGCGCACCGGCTTGCTGAGAGTGATCGCAAATCAGCCAACGGTGAACAATATATAAAGTGGCGCAGCCCGTTATAATCCGACTATTCATTCTCACTGGTAAGTACCGTGTCCGACCGTTTAGCCGTGTTGCCCCAATACCTGATGCCCAAGCAGCTGCTGACCGTGCTGGCCGGCAAATTCGCCAATGCCAGACTGGGCGGCCTGACCACGGCAGTGATCCGCCGCTTCGTCGCGCGTTATAAAGTGAACATGCAGGAGGCGGCCAATCCCGACATCGCGAGCTATGCCAGCTTCAACGAATTCTTCACGCGGCCGTTGCGCGAGGGCGCACGCCCGCTGGCGGATGCAAATTTCATCTGTCCGGTGGATGGCGCGATCAGCCAGTTCGGCGCAATCGATCTCCACAGTATTTATCAGGCCAAAAAGCACAACTACACGACGACGGCACTGGTCGGTGGCGATGCGGATCTGGCCGCCAAATTTGCACACGGCAGTTTTGCCACGCTGTATCTCAGCCCCAGGGATTATCACCGCATCCACATGCCCTGTGCGGGACGCTTGCGGCGCATGGTTTATGTGCCGGGCGAGCTGTTCTCGGTCAACCCGGTCACCGCGCGCGGCGTGCCGGGACTGTTCGCGCGCAACGAGCGGGTGGTGTGCGTGTTCGACGGGGAGTTCGGTCCGTTCGTGCTGGTGCTGGTGGGTGCGACCATCGTCGGCAGCATGGCCACGGTGTGGCATGGCGTGGTCAACCCGCCGCGTTCGCGCACGGTGCGCGAGTGGCGCTACGACGATAAGGAGATCACGCTGAACAAAGGCGAAGAGATGGGGCGCTTCCTGCTCGGCTCCACGGTGGTGATGCTGTTCCCGCGCAACACGCTGAACTTCAATCCGGAATGGTCGCCCGCGCGGGCGATATGCCTGGGCGAGGCGATGGGCAGCAAACCCTGACGATCACCGGGTGTGCAACTCAAGCGGCTCCCTTTAGTTTTGTTGCATCCATTACACTCTCCACCCCGCGTCCCGATTGGACGCACACTTATTCAGTAAAGGTTCAAGATGTACCCAGTCCACGATGTTGATGCCGTTCTTTTATTGTCCCTGTCGATTGCGTCCAAGCGGCGGCCCGCCGATCTGCCCGATATCATCACGGCAATCGATCTGGCGCAGGGCACGATCCCTTCGGGGAACAAGTTATCGGATGCATTCGCCAGGTTGTCGGCCTACGGCCTGATTATCGAAGTTGACGGAGGCTATACGCTCTCGGCCGATGCGCAGCAGATGCTGGCGAGCCAGCGCAAGAACGATGACACCGCGAAGAAAATGTATAGGCTCAAGGAGCATCTCGCCGACTACCACCTGAACGGCGAGCATATGACGATACTGGTGCATCCGGACCTGCTGCTGGCTGCTGTAGAGACCTGCCAGAAGACAAAGACCACGGGCCGGAGCTGGCTGATAGACAAACCCAAGGCAGTCTGGATACCCACCAAGGATCTGGTCCGTGACAGAACGCTGCTCAAAGGCAAGCCGCTTCCATACAAACGGCGCAAGCCCTGATCATCGCCATGACTGATATCTCACCCGGCTCCGCCGGCACCATCGCCGGTTCATTTAACGCGTTGCCGCTGGCACCCGCCATGCTGGAGACGTTGCAGCAACTCGGCTATCTGGCGATGACGCCGATACAGGCCGCCAGCCTGCCGATCACGCTGGCGGGACACGACCTGATTGCGCAGGCCAAGACCGGTAGCGGCAAGACGGCGGCATTCGCGCTGGCCCTGCTCACCAGACTCAATCCGCGCCGTTTTGCGGTGCAAGCCATGGTGCTCTGCCCCACGCGCGAACTGGCCGACCAGGTCACCCAGGAGATACGCAGGCTGGCGCGTTCCGCCGACAACATCAAGATTCTGACACTGTGCGGCGGCTCGACCATGCGCCCGCAGATCGCCAGCCTGGAACACGGCGCCCACATCGTGGTCGGCACGCCGGGGCGCATCATGGACCACATGGAACGCGGCACGCTGAACCTGGAAGCGCTCAATACGCTGGTGCTGGACGAAGCGGATCGCATGCTGGACATGGGCTTTTACGAGGATATCGCGTTCGTGGCGAAGCGTTGCCCGGCACAGCGCCAGACCCTGCTGTTCTCGGCGACCTATCCGGAAGGCATCGCGCGACTGGCGCGCCAGTTCATGCGCAACCCGCAGGAAGTGAAGCTGGCGGAGCAGCACGAGGAAAGCAAGATACGCCAGCGCTTCTACAAAGTGGAAAATGCGCAGCGCCTGCAGGCGGTCGCGAGCCTGTTGAGACACTACCGGCCGGTCAGCACCCTGGCGTTCTGCAACACCAAACAGCAATGCCGCTCGCTGCTGGAAGTGCTGCATGCCCAGGGCATCAAGGCGCTGACCCTGAACGGTGACATGGAACAGCGCGAACGCGACCAGGTGCTGATCCAGTTTGCCAACCGCAGTTGCCCGGTGCTGGTGGCGACCGATGTGGCGGCACGCGGCCTGGATATCGAAAAACTCGAAGCGGTCATCAATGTCGATATCACGCCCGACCCGGAAATACACATCCATCGCATCGGCCGCACCGGGCGCGCCGACCAGAACGGCTGGGCATTGAGTCTGTGCGCCCCGACCGACCGCAACCGCATCATCACCATCGCACAGATGATGCACATCGAACCGGAGTGGCATGAGCTGGATGAGTTGCGGAATGATGACGCATCCCCGCTGGTGCCGCCCATGGTGACACTGCAGATACTGGGCGGACGCAAAGAGAAGATACGCGCCGGCGACGTGCTGGGTGCGCTCACGGGCGATGCGGGTTATACGCGTGAACAGGTCGGCAAAATCAGCGTCACCGAATTTTCCACTTACGTTGCCGTGGCGCGCGACATCGCCCGCGAGGCGGTGCGCAAATTGTCCGCCGGCAAGGTGAAAGGCAAAACGGTCAAAGTGCGCGCACTCTAGCAAATTCCGTTTGTATGCCGGCTTAACCGTATCAGCACATTAATCAGCGTTGCTGGTCCCGATAGAACAGGATCCGTATTGGCAATCAATGCCGGATTTCATCTCCTTGATCACCGGGATCGAAGACTTCATGTCTTTTCATGAGAGTTTCTTCAATGTTGCTCCGGACTCATACCAGTTCTTGCTGGAATTGACCACGCGCACCACCAGCAACATGACCGGTACCTCGATCAGCACGCCCACCACCGTCGCCAGCGCAGCGCCGGACTGGAATCCGAACAGGCTGATGGCGGCCGCCACCGCCAGTTCAAAGAAGTTGGATGCGCCGATCAGTGCCGACGGGCAGGCGATGTTGTGCTTCTCGCCGACGACGCGGTTCAGCCAGTAGGCAAGCGCGGAGTTGAAAAATACCTGGATCAGGATAGGGACCGCCAACAGCCCGATCACCAGGGGCTGTTCGATGATGGCCTTGCCCTGAAAGGCGAACAGCAGGATCAGCGTCACGAGCAGCGCCGAGATCGACCAGGGGCCGATCCTTTCCATGACCCCGTCAAAGTGTTCCTGGCCCTTGCCAAGCAGGCTCTTGCGCCATAATTGCGCGAGGATGACCGGGATCACGATATACAGAAAGACTGAGGTAAACAGCGTATCCCACGGCACATGAATGCTTGAGATTCCCAGCAGCAAGGCAACGATCGGTGCAAAGGCGAAAACCATGATCGTATCGTTGAGCGCCACCTGGGATAAAGTAAACAGCGGATCGCCGTTCGAGAGACGACTCCATACAAACACCATTGCTGTGCATGGCGCGGCGGCAAGCAGGATCAATCCGGCGATGTAGCTGTCGATCTGGTCCGCGGGCAGCATGGGCGCAAACAGGTGGCGAATAAACAGCCAGGCCAGAAACGCCATTGAAAATGGCTTGACCAGCCAGTTGACGAACAGCGTCACGCCGATGCCGCGCACATGTTGCCTGACCTCGTGCAAGGCGCCGAAATCGACCTTTACCAGCATCGGAATGATCATCACCCAGATCAGCAAGCCAACCGGCAGGTTGACCTGTGCGATGACCATATGGCCGACTGCCTGGAATAATGCCGGGGCCAATTGTCCGAGGGTAATTCCGGCCACGATACAGAGAAATACCCAGACGGTCAGGTAACGCTCGAAAATGCTCATCGGCGCTCCTGCTCCGGCTTTGGCTGCGATTTCACATTGGGCACTCATATGACCTGCCCGCCCAGCGCATGCCGCACTGCCGGCAAAAGGCGGGCACGGATATCGTCGCGAACTTTAACGAAGCTTTCCAGCGGTTCGCCATGCGGATCGTGGAACGGAAGATGGATCTGCGGCACAGGGCGCGGGAAGATCGGGCAGGCTTCCCTGGCGTTGTCGCAGACCGTCACCACCAGGTCGATGGGTTCATTCATGAAAACATCCACATCCTTGGGATACAGTCCATCGGTCGGAAGGCCGGCCAGCTTTAACGCTTCTATCGCCCCATCGGCAACCTTGGGCTGGGGACGGGTACCGGCTGACAGGGCACGAACCTTGTCGCCGAGATCGTGTTTGAGAATGGCCTCAGCCATTTGGGAACGGCAAGAGTTGCCCGTGCATAGTACGAGGACAGTTTTGGGAGTAGTCATGGATATATCCTTGCTTTGGAAAGTTGGTATAACTTATAGCCCTTGCTCACGCAGGTGGCCGATGGTGTCCAATTCCTTCTTGAGCGCCATCGCATCAATTTTGCTGAATGGCAGGCTGAGAAATATGGAAATACGCCTGTTGAGTTGCGTGAAGGCTTTGGCGAAAGCCTGGCGTTTATCTTCTTCGCTGCCCTCCACGACCGCCGGGTCTTCAATGCCCCAGTGAGCCGTCATCGGCTGGCCCGGCCAGACAGGGCATACTTCACCGGCAGCCTTGTCGCAGACCGTAAACACGAAATCGAGCGCCGGTGCATGCGGTGCAGAGAACGCTTCCCAATTCTTGCTGCGCAACCCCCCGATGGGGAGACTGGCTCGTTGCAACTGCTCGATGGCGAGCGGATTGACCAGGCCCGCAGGATGGCTGCCCGCGCTGAAGGCACAGAATCGGCCTTTGCCGAGATGCTTCAGAATGGCTTCCGCCATGATGCTGCGTGCCGAATTACCGGTACAGAGAAACAACACGTTGTAAATCTTGTCCTTCACATTCTCCCCCTTCAGATGCCTTGCTTGGCTGCTCGCCGCGGTTTCACGGCGGCGTTGACTGCCGCCGTCTTGGGCAGACAGGCCTCCCCCTGGCAGCAATTCTTGGCCAGATATGCAATCAGGTCGTCCATGGCCGTGTAATTCGCCGAATAGTAGATGAAACGGCTCTCCTGACGTGCATTGACGAGTCCTGCACGTGCCAGATGCGCCACATGAAACGACAATGTGGCGGGGGGCAGATCGAGTGTCTCGGCAATCGCGCTGGCATTCATCCCATCCTCACCAGCTTCAACCAGTAACCTGAAAATCCGTAAACGGGATTCCTGGGCGAGTGCAGCAAGTTTGTCAACGGCCTGTTTTACATTTGTCATTTCCACACTTCCATCATTACGGAATTATTAGAGCATAGTAGCCTATTTCGTTGGCATGTCAACATAATTTGCCAGGAGGGTAACGATGAGCTGAATATCTTTCAGCGAATCGCGCCTAACGGGAGAATTCCCGAAGGACTGTTCTGCCTTATCCCGAAGTTTACGCCCAGCAATTCATCGCCACAAAGCGGCTATCTATTGGCCAACCATGGAAATCGAGATCAGAAGCTGGCGGCCTGATCACGACTTAACCACTGCAACTTAACCATGGATCGTCACAACCAACGCGAAACACAACCTCAACCCGGTTGTGCACCCTGGTATCCCTCAATAATCACCAGATCCAGGGTAGCGACAGGCTGCCGCAGTTTGATGGCCTGCTGGTATTCGGGCGATTTCCAGCAATCGAACTCCGCCTGGTAACTTGGAAATTCAATCACCGCATTGCTGTTGCGGCTGGCTCACTCGGGATTCTAGAATTGGCCGGCCCGCACCAGAAAACGGGCGCCGTGCTTCCTGAACGGCTCGGCATTGGCCGCAATATAGGCATTAGTATTTGCGCTGATCTGCAACGTCGGCGCGCACGATCCAGTAGCCCTTTGGGATGATTTCCTCCTTCACGGTACGACGGGGGTAATGTTTCCGGTCGATTCGGCTCAGCCACGCGCGAGCCTTCGCTAAACAATCAATCTGGCCGGGCCCGGCTACGGTTATCTGACCACCCAGGAACCTTCCACAATCAGCTTGTCCTTTTCGAATATCTTGCCGAGATAGCGGTCGCCGGGATTGACCGGGCCGACCCCTTTGGGTGTGCCGGTCATCAGCAAATCGCCGTCCTCGAAGGTCAGAAAACTTTTTGCCTCGTCCAGCATCTGCGCCGGCTTGCTCATCATCAAGTCATAATTGCCGTGTTGCACCAGCACGTCATTGATATAAAACTCCATACGCAACGCGCTGATATCACCAGCGAAAGTCACGAACTCGCTGAATACCGCGGAACGATCAAATGCCTTGGCGCGCTCCCATGGCCACCCCTTGGTTTTTAATTGATACTGCAGATCCCGCTTGGTCAGATCCAGCCCGAACCCGATCCCGCCCAGTTCACCGCAACTGATCAGGAAGGTGATTTCGCCCTCATAATGAATCAGCTCCGACTTGCTGGAATAAACCTCGCTCGAGATGGCCGAGTTCGGCTTCAGGAAAATGACCGGTTCCTGATTAGGCTCGTTATCAAACTCCTTGATGTGTTCGGCATAATTCCTGCCGATGCAAACGACCTTGGACGGATAGACCGCTTTGCCGTCCCATTTAATCGAATTCATATCAACTCACTTTCCATGATGATCGGCACAGAAATATAACAGGGTTTAATCGCGGCATGGACAATCCCGCATGGGATTATTCCTGCACGCCACGTCAGCCGATCTGCTCTGCCAGCGCGCGCAAGCGGACTTCGACGAACTCGACCTCTTCCTGATCCATCGGCAGGACCATGGTCATCGCGATGAAAAACCCCTGTACCTGGCCAAACAGCTGGCGGTTGACGGCCACGTCTTCACTATTGGACATGACTTCCATTTTTGCAGTGCTGAACAACTCTTCGAACATGTCGATCATGTCTTCCTTGGTGACCACTGGCTTCTCCTGAATTATTCATGCCGCGAAAATATATGCTGCCACGACTACCGTGCTGACCAACAGCGCGCATCGGGCGCGGTGAAAGTTTAACTTAAATCTGCCCCGCAGGCTTACTGGCCGTGGCCAGCAGCCCTGCCCGTTTTCGATTCTGTCGATGCCTGGCGAATATTCGCCAAATTAAATGCCCGGCATTGCCGGGCATTTTCATTGCAACAAATACCCCTTATTTTTCGAACTTCATCACGCCGCCCTTGCAATCGACCCTGATGGTGTCTTTTGCGGCGAATTTCCCTTCCAGGATCAGCTTGGCGAGCGGGTTCTCCAGCTGCGCCTGGATTGCGCGCTTCAGCGGTCTTGCGCCATACACCGGGTCGAATCCCGCATTGGCGATCTCCGCCAGTGCCGATTCGCTGATGTCCAGCTTCATCTCCATCTGTGCCAGGCGTTTTTCCAGATACTGCAACTGGATGCGCGCGATGGACTTGATGTTCTTTTCGTCGAGCGCGTGGAAAACCACCACCTCGTCGATGCGGTTGATGAACTCCGGGCGGAAATAGGATTTCACTTCGCCCATCACCGCCAGCTTGATCACCTGGTAATCGTCGCCGGACATCTGCTGGATCATCTGGCTGCCCAGATTTGAGGTCATCACGATCACGGTGTTCTTGAAGTCCACCGTGCGCCCCTGCCCGTCGGTCATGCGCCCGTCGTCCAGCGCCTGCAGCAGCACGTTGAACACATCGGGATGCGCTTTCTCGACCTCGTCGAGCAGGATCACCGAATAGGGTTTGCGCCGCACCGCCTCTGTGAGCCCGCCGCCTTCTTCATAGCCGACATATCCGGGCGGTGCGCCGATCAGGCGTGCGACGGAATGTTTCTCCATGTACTCGCTCATGTCGATACGGATCAGATGGTCTTCGGAGTCGAACATGAAACCGGCCAGCGCCTTGCACAGTTCGGTCTTGCCCACGCCGGTAGGGCCGAGGAACAGGAACGAGCCATAGGGACGGTTGGGGTCGGACAGTCCTGATCTTGATCTGCGAATTGCATCGGAGACGAGACGCACAGCCTCATCCTGACCAACCACGCGCTCGTGCAGCTTGTCTTCCATGTGCAATAATTTTTCGCGCTCGCCCGTCATCATCTTGCTGACCGGAATACCGGTCGCGCGGCTGACCACCTCGGCGATCTCTTCCGCGCCGACCTGGGTACGCAACAGACGGTTCTTGGGTTTGTTCTCTTCGGCGTGTACCGCTTCCTTCAGTTTGGCCTCGAGCTGCGGCAGCTTGCCGTATTGCAGTTCCGCGACCTGCTCCAGTTTGCCCGCACGCTGGAGCTGAACGATCTCGGCGCGCACTTTTTCCATTTCCTCCTTGAGATGGGCCGTGCCCTGTGCCGCGCCCTTTTCCGCCTTCCATATTTCTTCCAGGTCGGCGTACTCGCGTTGCAGCTTGGCGATCTCTTCCTCGATCAACGCAAAGCGTTTTTTCGAAGATTCATCCTTTTCCTTCTTCACCGCCTCGCGTTCGATCTTGAGCTGGATCAGGCGGCGATCCAGTTTGTCCATCACCTCGGGCTTGGAATCGATTTCCATTCTGACCCGCGCGGCGGCTTCGTCGATCAGGTCGATGGCCTTGTCCGGCAGGAAACGGTCGGTGATGTAGCGGTGCGACAGTTCCGCGGCGGCAATAATCGCCGGGTCGGTGATGTCCACGCCGTGGTGCAGCTCGTACCTTTCCTGCAGGCCGCGCAGGATCGCGATGGTCGCTTCCACGCTCGGCTCGTCCACCAGCACTTTCTGGAAACGGCGCTCCAGCGCGGCATCTTTTTCGATGTACTTGCGGTATTCGTCCAGCGTGGTGGCGCCCACGCAATGCAGCTCGCCGCGCGCCAGCGCCGGCTTGAGCATGTTGCCCGCGTCCATCGCGCCTTCGGCCTTGCCCGCCCCGACCATGGTGTGCAGCTCATCGATGAACACGATGGTCTGGCCTTCATCCTGGGCCAGTTCCTTGAGCACATTCTTAAGACGCTCCTCGAATTCGCCGCGATATTTTGCGCCGGCCAGCAATGCCGCCATGTCCAGGCTCAGCACCTTCTTGCCCTTGAGCGATTCGGGCACTTCGCCATTGACGATGCGCTGCGCCAGCCCTTCCACGATGGCGGTCTTGCCCACGCCGGGTTCGCCGATCAGCACTGGGTTGTTCTTGGTGCGGCGCTGCAGCACCTGGATCGCGCGGCGGATCTCGTCGTCGCGGCCGATCACCGGGTCGAGCTTGCCCTGGCGGGCGCGCTCGGTCAGGTCGATGGTGTATTTTTTCAGGGATTCGCGCTGGCCCTCCGACTCGGCACTGCCGACCGTCTCGCCGCCACGCACGGCCGTGATAGCCTGTTCCAGAGGAGCACGCCCCACACCATGCTGCTTGAGCAGTCGTCCGGTCTCGCCCTTGTCATCGCAGGCAGCGAGCAAAAACATCTCGGAAGCGATGAACTCGTCTCCATGCTTTTGCGCTGCCTTGTCGGTCAGATTGAGCAGATTGGACAGGTCTCGACCGACCTGCACTTCTCCGCCATGGCCTTCGACCTTGGCCAAGCGCTCTACCGCCTCCTTCAACGCGACCTTCAGCGGTGCAACATTACCGCCGGCACGCGACAGCAGCGAGGATGCGCCGCTGTCCGCATCGTTGAGCAAAGCCAGCAGCAGGTGCTGCGGCTCGATGAATTGATTGTCGCTGCCGACGGCCAAACTCTGGGCATCGGACAGAGCCTGCTGAAACTTTGTGGTAAATTTGTCGAAACGCATCACTCACTCCTATTGGGCAATTGTTCTTGTAATGGAGCAGGTTAGGTTCGATTTCAAGTGGCAATCGAAAATATTTGGCGGTTTGCCCCGGGCAACAATTGTCCGTTTATCATAAAATATCAGCATATAAATTAATCATTTTCCTTGCCCGGACCATGAACAGATGCGCTGAAAAGTTATCGGAACATGCAACACAATATCTCCGAAAAAATGCTTTACCTGTTGATTGTTCATCCGGCCGCAAGTGAGGAGAACACGATATGAACAGAATATCTTTAACTGCCTTGATAGCAGGAACGCTGCTTGTGCTCACAACCGCTGCTGCCGTTCCGGATGCATGGGCCGGTGATCAGCGGTTCAGCCTATCCAGCGAATTCGACAACAGCACCGATAAATACGAAATCGGTCCCTGGATGTTCAAGCTGACCTCGCCTGACGGCCTGTCTGTCACGCAGGATACCGGTCCCATCGTGACGGGCAGCGCAACAAACCTCACACCCGGCAACGCCCAATACAGCCTGGCCAATACCGAAGCGGCGGTCAGCTATAACCTCTATGCTGGCAGCGCATCCTCGCCCGAGGTCAATCTGACCGGCAAAGTCAAAATCAATAACGCGGATACAAGCAGCCTGTTTGGCTTAATCCAGAACGGTTACGCTGCCCAGATGGATGTGTATCAGAATCTGAACAAATTCACTGCCACGGGCTCGCTGGGCTCAAGAATAATCTCGGGCGCGACCGGAATCACCGTCAGCCCTTTGCTGTACGGATCATTTGGCGGCATCTACCAGTTCTCCGAAAACACCAGCACCGGAATCGACATGAGCTTGTCACAGGGCTCCACGGCAACGGGACTAATGGAACAGGGTCTCAGCGCTTTTGTTAACTACAAACTCGACAGCAATTTGAAAGCCCGGGGTTACGTGTTCAGGGGAAATTCCAGCGGCACCCCGAAAAACACCGTCGGTGGCCAGATTTTTTACGGATTCTAGCGAGCTGTCACAAATTTCCCGAAGTAGTCCGGCCTGGGTTAATCTTCGACTCTATCAAACATGCCAGAGGAATTCCCATGCTTGAGTCCGAATTCATCGCACTCGTGCGACGCAACGTGACCAACTCGTTCGACGAAGACATTAGCACCGGCGATTTGAGCGCCCAACTGATACCCGCCACACTGACCTCGTGCGCGCGGGTCATCACCCGGCAACACGGCGTACTGTGCGGCACGCCATGGTTCGACGAATGCTTTCGCATACTCGACCCGAACTGCACGATCGACTGGCTGGCCAAGGACGGCGACAATATCCTGGCAGGACAAGTACTGTGCGAAGTCAGGGGCAATGCGCGCGCGTTGCTCGGTGCCGAACGCAACGCATTGAACTTCCTGCAAACCCTGTCCGGCACCGCCACGCGCACCAAGCGCCATGTGGATGAGGTCGCCGGCATCAACGTCAAGATCATGGATACACGCAAGACCCTGCCCGGCCTGCGCCAAGCGCAGAAATACGCGGTACGTATCGGCGGCGGGCATAACCAGCGCATCGGTCTGTTCGACGGGATATTGATCAAGGAAAATCACATTGCGGCGGCTGGCGGCATCAAGCCGGTGCTCGAGCAGGCTTTCCGTCTCGCAAAACCGGGCATCAGCGTGCAAATCGAGGTCGAATCGCTGGCTCAGCTCGACGAGGCGCTGGCTGCCGGAGCAAAACTGATCCTGCTCGACAACTTCGACCTGGATAATCTGCGCGCTGCCGTGCAGCGCACCGGCAAGCGGGCCGAACTGGAGGCATCAGGGGGGATTACCCTGGACAATCTGCGCGAGGTCGCGCTGACCGGAGTGGGGCGCATTTCGATCGGCAGCCTGACCAAAGACTTGCAAACGATCGATTTGTCGATGCGCTTCGCCTGAGCCAGCAGCACCTCTGCAACAGTCGCAGGCCAACCACCACTCTCTCCGGGGTGCGCCCGAAAAGGACTACACCATGTGCCAGCTATTGGGAATGAACTGCAATACACCCACCGACATCTGTTTTTCCTTCACCGGATTCCAGAAGCGCGGCGGCGGCACCGACGTCCATGCCGACGGCTGGGGAATTGCCTTTTTCGAGGGCAAGGGAGTGCGCCTGTTCCTCGACCCCCAGCCTTCGGTACATTCCTCCGTCGCCGAACTGGTGCGCAACTACCCGATCAAATCATTCAACGTCATCGCGCATATCCGCAAAGCCACCCAGGGTGTAGTCACACTGGAAAATACCCACCCTTTCATGCGTGAGCTGTGGGGGCGCTACTGGGTGTTCGCGCACAACGGCAACCTGCCGCAGTTCCAACCCTTACTGGACGGCGACTTTGTGCCGGTCGGCAACACCGACAGCGAACTCATTTTCTGCTGGCTGCTGCAAAGCTTGCGGGAGCGGTTCGGCAAGGAACCGCCATCCCGCGATGCGCTGTTCACGGTGCTGCATGAACTTACCCTGCCCCTGGCCGGCATGGGCATCTTCAACTATCTGCTTTCCAACGGAAGCTGCATGTTCGCGCATTCATCCACCGAGCTGAGCTACATCGTCCGGCGCGCCCCTTTCAACATGGCGCACCTGAAAGACGAGGATGTCGAGGTCGATTTCAGCCGTGAGACATCGCCGAACGACCGGGTGGCGATCATCACCACCCAGCCGCTTACCGACAACGAGGCATGGTTAGCCATGCAACCCGGCAGCCTGTGGATGTTCCATGACGGCGAGGCGTTGGCTCACCTGATCACCGCAGCCAGTCCGGTCAAGACACTTGCGGGGAGTTGAAATCCGCATACACGCCCTCATCTGACGACCAAGTCAATTCCCGGTGAACAACATGTCAAACCCGCTAAATATCGTCTGCCCGCATTGCGAAGCCGTCAACCGCGTCCCATCCGACAAACTGGTCGCGCACCCCACCTGCGGCAAGTGCAAGCAGAACCTGTTCGATGCGCACCCCATCGAGTTGAACACGAACAATTTCAGCAAGCACATCAACCGCAACGACATTCCGGTACTCGTGGATTTCTGGGCGCCGTGGTGCGGTCCCTGCCGCATGATGGCGCCCGCCTTCGTGCAGGCGGCGGCACAGCTCGAACCCCAGATGCGTCTGGCAAAACTGAATACCGAGGAAGCCCAGGAACTCGGTACACACTACAACATTCGCAGCATTCCGACCCTCGCACTGTTTGCGGGCGGACGCGAGATTGCACGGCAAGCTGGCGCGATGGACGCCGCTGGCATCGTGCGCTGGGCGCGCAGCAAGGCCTGACGCCGCAACAAGCGTCAAAATAACGGGCACCTGCATGCAGGTGCCCGTTTTCATTCTGGAATCAGCTTGCCGTTACCGGGTCCCCCACACTGCAACCTGCACCCTGACTATTCGCCATGATGGCGGCATGCTGCAATGCTTGGACAAACTAACCTTCCGGGAATACCAGTACCACTCCACCCGCCCAGACATACACCTGCGCCATCCGGCAGATCGCTTGCATCGCACCGGGATTGGTGTCGACACCCTACAAAACACTATTTTGTCGACATAAATTAAATTACTTGCACTTTTTATCGTGTAATGTGCTAGTATTTTTACATATTGTCGACAATCGGAGCTCATCGATGTTGCCCTACATTCCCGAACAAGGTACGCTTGCAGACATCGCCTCGCATCGCCTGGCGCAGAGCATCGTGACCGGGGAACTGGCGCAAGGCCAGAAACTGAACGAGGCTGAACTGGCCGAACGCTTCGGCATGGGGCGCGGGCCGTTGCGCGAAGCCTTGCGTCATCTTGAGGGCATGCGCCTGGTCAAGCGCATCCCCAATGTCGGCGCGCGCGTGGTGGTGCTGGATCGCAAGACGCTCTCCGATCTCTATGCGGTGCGTGAAGCACTGGAAGGCATGGCCTGCCGCATTGCCGCGACCCGGATGACCGACGACGAGATCGACCAATTGCGCAAACTGCTCGATAGCCATGAAAATCAGATCAAAAAACAGGGCGGAAAGGTCTATTCACAAAAAGAGGGCGACCTCGATTTCCACTACCAGATTGCGCGTGCCAGCCGCAACCAGATGCTGATGGATATGCTCGGCAGCGAACAATACCAGTTGCTGCGCATGTGCCGTTACCGCACCAGCCGCAACGCCGAACGCACCGGCCCCGCACTGCAGCAACACCGCCAGATCGTCGAGGCGTTGGCGCAACGTGACGGAGAACTGGCCGAGATGCTGATGCGCCGCCACATCCAGGGCGCATGGCACAGCATCAGCGAAATGATCGCCAAAGAAGAGGAGGCGGCAGCATGAGCAGCAAGCAGGGCGACCGCGTAGGACAGAGCAGGGACCCCACAAAGTGGCGATGTGACTCCGGAGCGGGGTGCTGCACCCCATTCAATGTCGCCAGTATCCCCTGCGCTGGCCGATCCCGCTTCGCGGGGCCCCCGTCCGATGCTTCGGGGCGCCCCCACGTGTGTGGATGCGAGCGTCAGCGTGTGCTGCCAAGCCTCCGAAACGCTGCGCCCAATAATCACTGTCACAACAATGAGGAGGCAGCATGAACAATACCCCCGGCAACAGACTGCGCCGCGCGGTCGAAGACAATCATCCCTTGCAGGTGGTCGGTGCGGTGTCCGCCTATTGTGCCATCCTCGCGCAGAAGAGCGGGCACAAGGCACTGTATCTTTCCGGGGGCGGCGTGGCGGCTTCATCGCTCGGCATACCCGATCTCGGCATCACCACCCTGCATGACGTGTGCGAGGACACGCGCCGCATCACTGCAGCGAGCGACCTGCCGCTGCTGGTGGACATCGACACCGGCTGGGGCGGCGCTTTCAACATCGCTCGCGCGACCCGCGAGATCGCGCAGGCTGGCGCAGCCGGATTTCACATAGAAGACCAGGTGATGCAGAAGCGCTGCGGGCATCGACCCAACAAGGCCATCGTCAGCCAGGGCGAAATGGCGGATCGCATCAAGGCGGCGGTGGATGCGCGCAGCGACGACAGTTTCGTGATCATGGCGCGTACCGATGCGCTCGCGGTGGAAGGAATGCAGTCGGCCATCGAGCGGGCGCAGGCCTGCGTCGAGGCCGGCGCCGACATGATTTTCCCCGAGGCGATCACCACACTGGCGCAATACGCCGAATTCACCCGCGCGGTAAACGTGCCGGTACTGGCGAACATCACCGAGTTCGGCGCGACACCGCTGTTCACCACCGAACAACTTGCAGGCGTGGGCATCAAGCTGGTGCTATACCCGCTGTCGGCATTCCGAGCGATGAGCAAGGCCGCGCTGAACGTGTACCAGCATATCCTCGCCGACGGCACGCAACAGAATGTCGTCGCCAATATGCAGACGCGCATGGAACTGTACGACCATCTCGGCTATCACGAATACGAGCAGAAGCTGGATCGGTTGTTCGCAGAAAAAGGTATTGAGTAATTCATGAAAAGCGATTTGCCACCGAGGACACAGAGTTCACAGAGAGGCATGGAATCAATCCCTAAGCTTTTCAGCATTACGCCAATTTGCTTTTCTCTGTGTGCACTGTGTGCTCTGTGATCTCTGTGGCTAATAGGATTTTGACCGAGTCTCTTCAAGGAGAAAGAAATGGCAGAAGAAAGCACACTACCCAAACCGAAAAAATCCGTTGCGCTGTCCGGCACGGTCGCCGGCAACACCGCGGTCTGCACCGTCGGCCGCACCGGCAACGACCTGCACTATCGCGGCTATGACATCCTGGATTTCGCCGACCAGGCCGAGTTCGAGGAGATCGCGCACCTGCTGATCCACGGCACGTTGCCGAACGCGGCACAATTGAAAGAATACAAGAACAAACTGAAATCGTTGCGCGGCCTGCCGCAGCCGGTGAAACAGGCGCTGGAAGCGATCCCCGCGAACGCGCATCCTATGGACGTGATGCGCACCGGCTGCTCGATGCTCGGCACCTGCGAGCAGGAACCGGACAAGCACAGCGAATCCGTCGCAAAAGATATCACCGACCGCATGCTGGCCTGCTTCGGCTCGATGCTGATGTACTGGCACCACTACAGCACTTCCGGAAAGCGTATCGAGGTGGAAACGAATGACGATTCCATCGGCGGCCACCTGCTGCACCTGCTGCACGGCACGCCGCCCAAGGCATCCTGGGTGCGCGCGATGCACACCTCGCTGATCCTGTATGCCGAACACGAATTCAACGCATCGACCTTCACCGCGCGCGTGATCGCCGGAACCAATTCCGACCTGTATTCCTGCATCACCGGCGCGATCGGCGCGCTGCGCGGACCCAAGCATGGCGGGGCAAACGAGGAAGCGTTCCGCATCCAGAGCCGTTACAAAAATGCTGACGAAGCGGAAGCCGATATCCGCGAACGTGTCGGGCGCAAGGAGATCGTGATCGGCTTCGGCCATCCGGTTTATACCATTTCCGATCCGCGCAACGAAGTGATCAAGCGCCTGGCAAAAAGCCTGGCCGAGGAAAAAGGCGAAGTCGGATTGTTCGACATCGCCGCACGGCTGGAAACCGTGATGTGGGACCTGAAGAAAATGTTCCCTAACCTCGACTGGTTCTCCGCGGTGTCGTACCACATGATGGGCGTGCCGACCAACATGTTCACGCCGCTGTTCGTGATCTCGCGCGTCACCGGCTGGGGTGCGCACGTGATGGAACAGCGCGCCGACGGCAAGATCATCCGCCCGAGCGCAAACTATGTCGGGCCTGAGAACCTGGCCTGGGTGCCGATCGAAAAGCGTTAAACCCATTGGCCACATAACCAGCGACTTGGCTGGCGTAGTTTGCCAGCTTAGTCGAATGGCTAGTAGCAATATCAGAGAACACAGAGCACACAGAGAAAACCAAACTCCACAAATAGAGCCCTGTTGTTGACTAATGTCTTACCCCTCTGTGATCTCTGTGTTCTCTGTGTCAAAATTTTTTTGACTTTGCATTAAGGAAACCGAAATGAGCGCAAATGTAGAAATGAACACCCGCCCCGCTCCCGACCAGGTGCTGGTGGATATCGCGAAATACGTGTGCCAGAAGGAGATCAAGTCGACCGAGGCCTACGACACCGCGCGCAACTGCCTGATCGACACGCTAGGCTGCGGCTTGCTGGCGCTGCGCTTTCCAGAATGCACCAAGCACCTCGGCCCGCTGGTACCCGGCACCACGGTGCGCCACGGTGCGCGCGTGCCCGGAACCTCGCACGAACTCGATCCGGTGAAAGCCGCATGGGACATCGGCGCGATGATCCGCTGGCTGGATTACAACGACACCTGGCTGGCGGCGGAATGGGGCCACCCTTCCGACAACCTCGGCGGCATCCTTGCCGTGGCCGATTACCAGAGCCGTTGCAGCGTGGCCGAAGGCAAGAAGCCGCTGACCATGCGCGACGTACTGGGCGCGATGATCAAGGCACACGAGATCCAGGGCGTGCTGGCGCTGGAGAACAGCTTCAACCGTGTCGGCCTTGATCACGTGGTGCTGGTCAAGGTCGCGTCAGTTGCGGTGGTGACACGCATGCTGGGCGGTAGCGAGGAACAGGTGATCGATGCACTGTCGCAGGCGTTTGTCGATGGCCAATCGCTGCGCACCTACCGCCATTCGCCGAATGCCGGTTCGCGCAAATCCTGGGCGGCGGGCGATGCCACTTCGCGCGCGGTGCGTCTGGCGATGATCACCATGGCCGGCGAGATGGGCATCCCCGGCGTGCTGACCGCGCCGCAGTGGGGCTTCTACGACGTGCTGTTCTCCAAGACCAACAAGGACCAGAAACTCAAGCCGGAAGAGCAGCGCCGCTTCTCGCTGCCCCAGCCTTATGCCAGTTACGTGATGGAAAACATCCTGTTCAAGATATCCTTCCCCGCCGAATTCCATTCGCAGACTGCCTGCGAGGCGGCGGTGCGCCTGCATCCGCAGGTTAAGGACAGACTGGCAGACATCCGCAAGATCGTGATCACCACGCACGAGTCGGCGATCCGCATCATCTCCAAGGTCGGCCCGCTGGCGAATCCGGCGGACCGCGACCACTGCATCCAGTACATGGTCGCCGTGCCGCTGGCGTTCGGCGACCTGGTGGCAGAAAATTACGAGGACAGTTTCCACGTGGCCAATCCGATCATCGATGAACTGCGCGAAAAAATGGAGATCGTCGAGGACCCGCGCTACAGCCGCGAATATCTGGAAGCGGACAAACGCTCCATCGCCAACGCGATCCAGGTTTTCTTCAATGACGGCAGCAGCACCGACAAGATCGAGGTGGAATATCCGATCGGCCACCGTCGCCGCCGCGAAGAAGGCATCCCGGTGCTGGAGCAGAAGTTTATGGACAATCTGCGCACGCGCTTCCCCGAACAGCGCTGCCAGCAGATCATGGCGCTGTGCCTGGACAAGAAAAAACTGGAAGCGATGCCGGTGAACGATTTCATGGAGATGTTCGTGATCAACTGAACACGGGGACAGGAAGCATAACAAGAGGAGGAAGTCGCAATGAGCTACCAAACCGAGTATGACCATTCGATGAAGGACCCGGCCGGCTTCTGGCGCAAGCAGGCCGAGGCGCTGGAGTGGTTCAAGTTCCCCGAGCAGATCCTGTCGCTCGACAACGACGGCCTCGGCTACTGGTTTGCCGACGGCGAGATGAACACCGCCTACATGGCGCTGGACCACCATGTAAAAACCGGGCGCGGCAACCAGCTCGCGCTGATCTACGATTCTCCGGTAACCAACACCAGATCGAGTTACACCTATGCCGAGCTGACCGATGTCGTGGCGCGCACTGCCGGGATGCTGGCCGATCTCGGCGTGGTCAAAGGTGACCGCGTGATCATTTACATGCCGATGATCCCGGAAGCGGTCATTGCAATGCTGGCGGTGGCCAGGCTGGGCGCGATCCACTCCGTGGTATTCGGCGGTTTTGCACCGCCCGAATTGTCGGTGCGCATCGACGATGCGCAACCCAAGGTCATCATGACCGCGTCATGCGGAATCGAGATCAAGCGCTTGGTGGAATACAAACCACTGGTCGACCGCGCCATCGAACTCGCGAAGCACAAGCCGCAAAGCTGCATTATCTTTCAGCGCCCGCAGGCGGCCGCGACGATGGTCACCGGACGAGATCACGACTGGAAATCCCTGCTGGCCAAGGCAAAGCCGGTGGGCTGCACGCCAGTCAAGGGCAGCGACCCGCTGTACATCCTGTATACCTCCGGCACCACCGGCAAACCCAAGGGGGTGCTGCGCGAGAACGGCGGTCACGCGGTCGCGCTCAAGTACAGCATGAAGGCGATCTACAATGTCGAGCCGGGCGATGTGTACTGGGCCTGTTCCGACGTGGGCTGGGTGGTCGGCCACTCGTACATCGTCTACGGCCCGCTTCTGCATGGCTGCACCACCATCGTCTATGAAGGCAAGCCGGTCATGACACCGGACGCCGGCGCGCTATGGCGCGTCTGCGCCGAGTATGGCGTGAAGGCATTATTCACTGCGCCAACCGCGTTCCGCGCGGTGAAAAAGGAAGACCCGGATGCGGCGCTGATGAAGCAGTACGACCTGGGCAAACTGCAGGTCATCTACTCCGCCGGTGAGCGACTCGACCCGCCCACCGAAGCGTGGCTCACCGAAAAAAGCGGCAAGCCGGTGGTGGACCACTGGTGGCAGACCGAGACCGGCTGGGCGATCACCGCCAACCTGCAGGGCGTCGAGCCGATGCCGATCAAGCCCGGCTCATCCACCATGCCGGTGCCCGGCTTCAATGTCAGGGTGCTGGACGAGAACGGGCAGCAGGTGCCGGCCGGCACGCAGGGTTACATCGCGCTCAAGCTGCCGCTGCCGCCTTCCTGCCTGAACCATATCTGGGGCGACGTGAACAAATTCCGCGAAAGCTACCTGACCTTCCTGCCCGGTTACTACACCAGCGGCGATGGCGGCTACATCGACAAGGACGGCTATGTGTTCGTGATGGGACGCGTCGACGACGTGATCAACGTCGCCGGGCACCGGCTCTCCACCGGCGAGATCGAGGAGGTGATCGCTACCCATCCCGCGGTGGCGGAATGTGCGGTGATCGCACGCGACGATGATCTCAAGGGACAGGTGCCGATGGGGCTGGTGCTGCTCAAGTCGGGCGTGACCATCTCCGAGGCGGAGTTGCAACAGCAGTTGATCACCCGCATACGCGAAAGCATCGGTGCGATCACCTGTTACAAGGACACGGTGATCCTGGCCAGACTGCCCAAGACCCGCTCCGGCAAGACGCTGCGCAAGACCCTGGCCAACATTGTCAACGGCAAGGAATACATGGTGCCGTCAACCATCGACGATCCGGGGGTGATTCCCGAGATCATCGAGGTGCTGCGCGGCAAGAAGCTGGTAAAGCAGGCGGCGGGACAGTCTTAAGGTTTTTTTCCGAAACATTCCGCAACGCCGCTGCGAAAAACACCCGGCAGGGCAGCGGCGCAAACCCAGCAAGGGCACGCACTTTGCAATCCCCAATACGCCGGGCCGTCACGCGACGATGCCGCCCTTGCTGACATTCTCTCCATCTGTGGCCCGCAATGTCCAGAACGACAATGATGAGAGCAATATCATCCCCCCCAGGGTCAAAAATGCATAGTGCAGCGCACTGGTGACCGCTGCATGATCGGTCTGCGGAACATCGCCAAGATACCAGGCGGCCACCAGGGTTCCACAGGCCAGGCCGAAACTCATCGACATCTGCTGCATGGAACTGGCCAGCGTGCTTGCCATGCTCGAGTCCGATTCGCCTATGTCTGAATAGGCCATGGCATTCATGCTCGAGAATTGCAGCGAATTGAGAAATCCCTGGGTCAGTCCCAGAATCACGATCACAAAGATCGGCGTTGCGGCACCAACCAGGGCGAACAGACTGATCGTGCCACCCATCAGCAGCGTATTGACAATCAGGATGTTGCGAAATCCAAACCGGCGCAGTATGCCGATTGAGATCAG
>Ga0307377_10002407_pt1 | contig 22130 bp, 24 predicted proteins | sample TR3MG_FD_202535 | JGI IMG/M metagenome (GOLD analysis project Ga0307377, IMG submission 202535) | Soil microbial communities from Risofladan, Vaasa, Finland - TR-3 | ecosystem: Environmental > Terrestrial > Soil > Coastal area > Acid sulfate soil | place: Finland: Risofladan, Vaasa | collected...
TATCAAAAAACCTTCCGAATTTGGAAGACTTGTGCCGACTGTTCGTCGCTCTTAAAAAGGATATAGCCGACGATTACCGGTCTTCAGATGATCCGGAGGACACAACTCCGGGAATGTCCGTCACTATCGGATGGACTGCCGGTAATGGCGCTTGGGATTATCAGACCGGAGATAATTCTTTTTCGGGCGGGGCTTATGGTCACGCGGACTGGGCTGTCATCTCGCTCTTCAGGCGGAGCAACTCGCGAGAGTTGGCGCGAGAGGTTCAAGGGCAACTGTATGATTTGGTAGCATGGAATTTGGGGGATGAATCATGAAGACAGACACTCAGTTAGTCGCTCGGATCTTTGAGGACGTAGGCGGATATTACATTTGTGATGATTCGCTCGACTACCTCGACACGAGAGGGAGCGCATACCCGAACCGGGCGCAAGCCATGCGGGCAGCAGCCGAGAGAGGCTACACGCACGCACGCGGCTCTGGCACCTACCGGGGTAATGACCTTTCGAAACTATCACCCGCTTAACAATGAAGAGAAAAACAGCATGGAAGGCGATTGTCCTCAGTGCGGCGAGCCTTCGTTTCAAGGTGATACGATTCGCATGCATTAGGGACGAAAGGAAATAAAATGAAAACATACCGCTTGCAGTACAACATCGGAAGAGCAAAATACGTTGTGACATTTCACGACGGGAACAAGGTTCACCCTGACGGCAGCCCTTTTTTTGATATTTGCATATTCAAAAACAAGATTGCCTTGGGCGATTTTCTTAAGGCAATTAAGGCGAACGGTTACACAACAACCTGAGGGCAGAAGCATGATCGACAAGGTAAAAATCCCTCTAATCACCGACGAGCAAAGCCTTGTCGGAGCCACGTGCGGCAAGGATGATTTGCGCGTGTATGACGATGGCTTCGGGGACATATACGTGTGCTTCGATAATTGTGGCCACTTCGTTTACGTCCTTGGTTTGGTTCGAGCAAGCTCATGGGAAGACGCCTACGATATTTGTGAGGATGAATTCTTCCTTGAATCCGACGAAACGGTTGAGGATCTGATCAAGGAATACGGTGAGGATTGGATGAACCACGATGGTTTCAATGAGACATACGGCTTTCGTCCGAACGGTCCGAATACTCGCGACAAGGTAAACCACGGGATTTACTACAAAATATATGACATTCAGCCACTACACAAGCTCACGGCTGAAACGATGGCAGAGCAAGAAATCAAACTGAAAATTGAGGACGAAGAAGAATGAAAACTCCAACCTATTACAAGGCTCCGTTGCGCAAGCGGTCGGAGATTCGAGAATATCTCACGGACGACGAAGCCGAAGCCATCGCCGATGAAATGGGAGTTGAGATATGAAAACAGTAAAAAGATGAAACAGAAAGGCGAATATCCTGATTATGGAGCCGATCCGATCGGTGATCCACCAGTCACCGAATTCCGCATGGTGCCGTCCGGTGATATAGTCGACGCGGCGGAACGCGATCGGCGTCTCGGCAAGTCGGACATGACGCCAGTGCGGGGCGTGTTCGGCAGATCATGGGAGGAAATCGAACGCCTACAGGGATCGAAGGTGAAAGGGTGGCGTGATGAGTGAGACACTGGCGATATTGGATGATATGCTACAGCTACGTGCGGATGAGGTCGAGCTACGCGAACGACGCGACAAGCTGTATGCACGATTCTCCAGATGTATCCGTAGCGAACTGGACAAGAAAGGCATCGGTTGCAAGGTGGCTGGTAAAATCACTGGCATCCAGACCGGTATAATCACTTCGGCTATTCAGCACTGGCGGAAACTCGCAAGACCAAAGCTCGAAACCATGTTGGACGCTCTCCGTGCCATTGAACGCATCACTCCCGAACAGGTCGAAGAACAAAAGATAGATCGTCGGCTTCGCTTCAATTCAACACGACTCGCAAACCGTAAGAAAAAGGGCGGAAAGCGACTTCAACAGAGAAAGGAAAAAGTAGAATGAGCGAAAACAAAGAACTACCTGATTTCATAGCCATGCGATCTTATGCCGGCGAGACTCAACCAGTGCTGGTGAGGCTGTATCTGGTTAGCGATGGTCTTGGTCGACTGTGGCATTACGAGACTGCCATGCGACTGCGCATTACCGGGCGCACAACACTGGCCGCATGCAACACACCGAAACATGCCGAAGATTCAGGGGTGGCGTTTCATGCGCAACCCGGTCATCACAGAATTCCGATCGACGAATATATTCGGGCGATCACAACCAAGACACTTCCGTTCTGGAAGAAAGGCGCACACTGAAAAGTAAACCGAAAACAATCTCCGTGTCATTGCACAAAAAAGCCGAGTCAGTATCGGAGGACTCGCAAGCGGTTCCTCGTCCGGATCTCGAAAGCGAGAGATGGGCGAGGGATACGCTGGCGGGAGATCGACACGATCACGTGAGCGAGGCGCGAGTGCGCTTCAAGCGACAGACAAATCCGCACGATGACTAAAGTAATAATCGCAGTCGAAGAGGAGAACCAGCAACAATGCCACTAATACAATATCAGAATCCCGCTTGGCTGGCCAAGTGGTCAAAGCAATCATCCGATGACTGAAGTAATTTCCATCGTCCTCCTCATGTTCGTGGTCTGGATCGGCTACCTTCTGATCAAGCAGATGGGGAGGTGGAGATGAAAGCATCCGGATGGTTCGACAGCCTGAGCCCGAAGCGGCAGGCAACTATCCATTTTCATCGCATGCGGCTGACAGTCATGCGAGCCTACGTGGCTGGCCAGATCAACGAGCGAAAAGCGATCGAATCCCAGATCGACGATGCCAGCGATGCTGTGAAGCTGGCTCTGTTCTCGGTTCAACGGGTGAAAGAATCAGTGACAGATAGGTCTCGACAGCACACCGACGAGTCGTAGGTTTGGGATAGTTTCATTTTTCTCCTTTGGTGAGCGGCCAACCTTTGAACGGGTTGGCCGCTCTTTTTTATGGGTCTCCCGGAAAACAGGCAAAGTGCGTCTACGAGGGTCCAGCTGCCGAGGCGTAGCAAAATAATCGAAGGGGTAAGTCGAAAATGGCTTGCCCCCTCTTTTCTTCGCGAGCAATTTGCTCGTCATGGCAAATGACATGACTACGATCGGTCAACTCCTCGAACAACCCCCATCCCAAGGCACCGAGAAAAGCTGGGTGAATGGGTCGTTCCAAGCAATTGTTCGTAATGGCGAATTCAAACAGGCACGGAGCGGCAACTGGTATGGGCGATGCCTCCTTCAAGATCCGCAACTGGGGAACATCACCATCGCTGCCATTGGTGAGATCAACTTCCAGCAGATGGATGGATGTCTGGTTGAGATCGGTGGCACGGGCATCACCCGTGAGGATTTCAAGGGGAAACCTCAGATCAAGATGGGCAAGACCGCGATGTGCCAGATCATCGGATCGGGACGGATGAGTAATCCGCCCGGTGGTCAGGCTCCGCCACCCCAGCAGCAGCAACAGCCGCCTCAAGGATATGCTCCGCCGGCTCAAGGATACCAGCCGCCACCCCAGCAGCAGCAAGCGCCACCAGCGGCCAGCCAAGCCCAGCGCGTGGCCTATGGGCCAGCTGTCGGCAACGCCATTGAGATCGCGGCGCGAGCGATAGTCACTGCGGGTCTCGCTGTTCCCGGAACACCGAAGTTCGCGAGTCTACTCTTCGAGGTGGGTTCGGATGTCCTGCGGATCTCGGAGTTCATGGAAGGCGGCAAGCTCGCACCGTTGGCAACAGAGCGGTCAACGAATCCGCCGGCTCAAGCTCAAGCACCGCCCGGAAGGGTGACAGCGTTCGTTCCGCCTCCGGCTCAAGCACCGCCGCCTCAACAGCAGGTGGTTCCACCGCCTCAGCCTGTCGACATTGATGAGGAAGACGTGCCTTTTTGATCATGGCTACATCGAAACCTCTCACCACCATCGACAAGAAGGGTCTGCCGGGAAGGCCGGCCAGCGTGCGAAAGACTGCGGAGCGCGTCATTCTTCGGTCGATCATCAATGGATTACTCGGTTCTGGACTGGTCGCGCCGGCTACCTCGAAGCGCATAATCAACAGCATCGCCACCGGTATCTCGGCCACCGTAGTCAACGAGCTTCAGGTCAAGGGTATCGCGCTGGTGCCCCACTCGCTGATCGAGGAACTCGGGTTGCTCATCGGCGACGGGGTCAAGGCCACTGGGCGGGACAAACCTCCCGATCCTCCCGATCCTCCCGCTACTCACATGCCTGATCCACCCGACGATCCACCGTATGCCGGCGAGTGACTCTATCCTCGGCAAAGCCGGGAGATTTTACCATGTGTTCCTCGAAGAGACCCTTGAGTGCGTCGTGACGGCGGAGAACGCAAATTGCCCGTGGTTGGATGATGCCATCGACATCGCCTACTTCGACGGGAAAAGGAATAGAACCGGGACGATCTCCCGATCCAATTTCGCACCCAACCCACCAAATCATGAGCCAATGGAAAGTTAAATTCTTCGATCTGGAGACCGCTCCGCAACCGATGGACAAGCTGCAATTCCTGATCCCGGAATTCGAAGCGCCCAAAGCATGGAAGGATGAAGAGAAGATCCGCGCCAACATCGAGTCTCAACGCGAGAAGTGGGTCGACGATGCCGCTCTGTCTCCCATCACTGGCGAGATCCTCGCCGCCGTCTGGGTTGACGTCGACGGCATGGTTATGATCGCCGACGCCGACGAGATTGGCGAACGCGAGTTGATCCAACAAATCTTGGTAAAGATCAGCGAGGGGAATATGGGATCACACTACAAAGTAGCGGGGTTCAATATCTCTGAGTTCGATATCCCGTGGTTGATTCGGCGGGCGTGGCATCACGGGATCAGTCTTCCCACCGGTCTGATCAAGGCGCGTGGCAAGTGGCTGGATCTTCCGGACTGGATGATCGACATCCGCCATCTCTGGGGAATGAACGAGCGGTTTGCCAAGGGTGATCTCGGTGCGATCGCGGAGTTCCTCGGCGTCGGTAGCAAACAGGGTAAAGGCAAAGATTTCCATAGAAACTGGCGTGATCCATCCATGCACGCCGAAGCCATGGCCTATCTGCTCAACGATGGGAATGTTTTGCCGAAGATCTTCAACCACATCGTGAATCTCTCACCCGATCAATACGGGCTGAATCTACAACCTTATACCAAAGAGAAAAATGAAACACGGATTCCAAGATAAGACAGTGCGTCGCGTGCTGCGAAAGAAGATTTCGGCGTGGCTGGAGAGTCTCCCGGAGGAGATGAGGCAGTCAATGAAGGATCAGGTGATCTGCACAGGCGGCGCTCCGGCGTCGATGCTGCTTGGTGAAGATGTCAACGACTTTGATCTCTACTTTAAGAACAGATGGGCAGTCTCCGATATTGCTACGCACTATGTGGAGCGGTTCCTGAAGTTCCAACCGGACTGCAAAATCCGTCCCAGCGTCCAAGTCACGGACGAACCAAATCGAGTCCGCATCCACATCCAGTCAGCTGGCGTGGCTGGAGAGGGCGGAGACAAAACCTACGAATACTTTGAAGCCACACCGGACGAGCGGGCGGCGAACGACTTTCTGGACAAGATGGAAGTCGATCCATCTGAGAGAGACATCAGGGAATCGATTGATGCGATCGAAGTCGATCCGACCAAGACCAATGACAAAAAACCGAAGGACAAAGAGCCGTTCCGTCCGAGGTTTCTGAGCGAGAACGCAATCAGCCTCTCCGACGATATTCAGATCATCATCCGGTTCTTCGGTAGCGTCGAAGAGATCCACCAGAACTACGACTTTGCGCATTGCAAGTGCGCTTACGACTACGCGAACGACTCTCTATCAACTCCGCCGTCCGCGCTTCTCAGTCTCATGAGTCGCACGCTCTACTACACCGGGAGTCTCTATCCACTGTGCTCGATGTTCAGGATGCGCAAGTTCATCGACCGTGGCTGGCACATCTCCGCCGGCGAGATCCTCAAGATGGGGTTCCAGCTGTCGGAGTTGGATCTGCGCGACGTGATGGTATTACGTGATCAACTCATCGGCGTCGACATGGCTTACTTCGCCGAGCTTCTTGATATCATCGACAACGAGAAAGCAGGTCAAGAGGGCAAGCCCATCGACGCATCCTACATTGGCCAGTTGGTCGACCGCGTTTTCAACTCCTGACTCTCCGTTAAGCCAACCCTCAACCCAATACCGAAATGAAATTAAATAAACTGATCCGTAATGACAAGCAAATCACCTTCATTATCGAAGAAGCGAACGAAGCTGGCCATCTCGAAGAGTCCGACGTGACTGCGCCGGAAGCTCCGCATCCGGAGATGGATATGGCTCTTGCCAAGCTGGCTCCGGTCGTAAAGCGGATCATGGAATACAATACTGTAGCCGGTATTGATCCGTATGGGATCTCGCTCTCCTATACGAAACGCGGGACGCGGGCGGCGGTGATCTATTACCAGCGAGCTATCGGTGTCACCGGCAAGTCCTATAAATTCTCCTCGGTCTCCTTCAAGATCGACGATCCATCCGACGATGAGGGAGGTCAGCGCGAATGCACCGAAGAGGAATCCAAAGCGGTCATCCGTGTGATGGAAGAGGGTATCCGTTATGCCGGAGGCGAACGTCAACAAACCCTACTTCCACTTAAGGACGTGAACGCAGAACCGAAGGGTGGAAAGGATCAGACCACTGACATGTTCGATGGCGACGAGAAAGGCGGTTCAAAGTGATCGAAGGACGGCACAAATTGATTCAGCTGACAGCTGAAAATATCAAACGACTCAAGGCCGTCTCCTTCCCGATGCGCGATGGCATGAATGTCGTCGGCGGAGATAACGGAGCGGGCAAGTCCTCAGTGCTCGACTCGCTTATGTTCCTGTTCATGGGCAAGAAGCACCCCGATCCAGAACTGCTTCGTCGGGGTGAAGAGAAAGGTTTCGTCGAAGCCGAGACCGAACACCTGATCATGAAGCGAACGCTGACCAAGAAGGGTGGTGGTTCTCTTACTCTCAGGCTGAAAGAGGGAAACCGTAGCGCGTTCTCAGCTCCGCAAGCAGAGATCGACGAGCTGACGCGACCGATCTGTTTTGATCCGGTGCGCTTCCTAAGGATGAACGCGAAGGATCAGGTCAATGCACTGCGCCTGTTGGTCGGTCTCGATTTCAGCGAACTCGATACAAAGTATCGAACGAATTACGATCTTCGCACCGAAGTCGGTCGTGATCACAAACGGCTGGAAGCAGAGGTCGAGGCTATGCCTTACGATAAGTCGGCAACGCAAGCAATCCCTCTCAAGCCAGTTCAGGATAAGATCGCTAATATCGAAAGCCTTCAGGCCATGGCTATTGCTGCCGGCACTGAACTCTCGCGGGCAGAGAGCGCGATGACTCGATACAAGGATCGGTTGGGTGAGCTTGGAAGACAGAGGGAAGTGCTACAGAAACAACTCGAAGACGTTCTCAAATCTATCGAAACAGGTAATACTTTATTCCTCGAACAAGGAAAGATCGTCAGCAAACTCAGGTTTGATTCAGAGGCTAAAAACAAGGCTGTTCCGAACTCGGTTGAGCTGATGACGGAGTTGGAAAAGCTCCGTGCTCATAATCAGAACGTAAGTCAGAACGAACTGCGTGCTGAGAAGGCCAAGGAACGTGATGCCAAGCGCCGTGAGTATGATCAACTTACCAGCGTTGTTGAAGGCGTCGAGGGTGATAAAAAGAAGATGCTCGCAGAAGCAAAGTTCCCGATCGAGGGTCTGTCGTTCGACGAAGATGGAGTCAGGTTTAATGATTTGCCGTTATCTCAAGCATCCTCGGCGGAACAATTGAGAGTTGCGGTTGCGGTCTCGGCGGCGATGAATCCAGCCATGCCCGTCATGATGATCAAAGAGGGGTCGTTGCTGGATGATAGTTCCATGGATCTGGTTTCTGAACTGGCTGATGAGTTTGATCTTCAGGTTGTCATGGAACGGGTCGAGAAGGACGGATACGTGACCATCCTGATCACAGACGGCGAAGCTGAAGATGTGATTAAGGTAGTTCCTGAATCATAAGCTTCCGGTTCAGTCAGCAACCCACAGTGTCGTTGGATGCATGTTACTCCATCGCTCGTGAAAGAGCGTCTGATCTCGAACCTCGAAGGCGTCCTCTCGCATCTGCTTCCGAACGGGAAGATACGGGGGCACGAATTCAGGGTGGGATCAGTGCTCGGCGAAGCGGGTAAGAACAACGGTGGTTCACTCAGCGTTGAACTGAACGGGAACGACCGGGGTTGCTGGCAGGACTTCGCCTTCGGCAACGATCCGGACAACCGGGGCGACATCATGAAGTTGTGGTGTCGCGTCCGTGGTCATAGCTTCAAAGAAGCGTTCCCGGAGATGAAGCGGTTCGCCGGCTTCACCCAGATCGACATACCACGCAAGAAGCCGAAGCCGATTGTTGCGAAGATCGGCATCGAGAAGCTGTCACCGGAAGTGCACACCTATCTCAACGAGCGTGGCATAACCGACGATACGCTCCGCCTATACAAGATCCGTTCTCACCTTAGGCGGGTTAATATGCGCGACGAGAATTCCGAGGTCCGCAACGACTTCGTGATGTTTCCTTTTCTGGATACCGAGGGCGATGCGGTCATGATCAAGTCGACGTGGATTCACTTGCTCGAAGGGCGGAAAAACATCTGGACGAGCAAACCCTACTACACGCTCTGGGGTTGGTGGCTGGTCGATGATGACTGCCGCGAGATAGCAATCATCGAAGGTGAATATGATGCCATGAGTGTCCACCAACTCGGACCGAAGACAGAGGACGGCTCAACGATCCCATGCCTGTCGCTTCCATCTGGAACATCGAACATGGATTGGATAGGAAACGACTGGGAACGACTCCAGATGTTTGAGCGGATCTGGTTGATCTTCGACGATGACGATCCCCATCCCAAGACCGGTCTCGTTGCTGGCGAAGAGGGTGCCAGAGAGTGTTCCCGCCGGCTGGGCGCGTCACGTTGTCGACGTGTTCCTATTCCCGGTGGATTCAAAGATCCCAACAATTTACTCACAAGTGGAGATGATCGCTTTTTGGAGTGGTCCTCGTGGGTTGATCACGCCTATTCGTTCGATCCTCCGACCATCGCCAGTGCGGACGAGTATCGCATGGAAGCGTTGGCTCGTCTGGCACGGCAGAAGAAGCTCGGCGAAGAGAATAACTTTATCTGGAAGAAAATCCCGTTCCAGTTTCGCAATGGTGAATGCACGGTGGTTTCCGGTTATCCGGGAGGTGGGAAGAGTGCGTGGATCTACCAGACGCATGTGAACGAGATGATCATTGGTGAGAAGTTCTTCATGTGCTCTTTCGAGATCGAGCCTGATGACATGATCTTACAAACCGCTTGTATTCTGTTCGGTCATGAACCCGATGATAAGCAGCTGAATCAAGCCATCGACTGGATGGTGGGTAAGCTTTATTTCTACCGGGTCGATACAACCAAGAAGATTGAGCTAATGGAGATCTTGGCGGATCTTGATTACGCTGTTCAGCGTTTCGGATGCACCAGACTTGTCATCGACTCGCTACACTTCATCGCTCGCAAAGAGGACTATGAGTTACAGGATAAGGTGGCCTTGGAGACAACAAAATTTGCCAAGTCACGCGACGTGCACGTGGCCTTGGTCGCTCATTCGATCATCAAGAAAGGCGAAGAGATCATACCGGGGATTTCCATGGTCGAAGGTAGCGGTGGCATCACCAAGCCTATCGACAACGGGATCACCATCTGGCGCAACTCCAAGAAATCCGATGCCATCCTCAAGGCTGAGGAACAAGAGGACGAAGAGAAACTCAAGAAGGCACACGAAATGCACGATGGGGTTATGAAGTTTTGGAAGCATCGACTGACTGGTCGTTACCCACAAGTGAAGATGTGGTTTGATCCCGACGGGAAGAGCTTCCGACTGAAGCGGGACGATGAGGTGTATGCACCATTTGCTGAACCGGTGGCGGACGAAGAGAAGGAGTTGTTTTGATTACCCTGAAAGTCACACCCCTCGAAGGTGAATTAGGTCTGCGCTATCATGTCGAGAGCCGTTCCGATCCGGAACATCCAAATCTGGTCGATCTCGCGGCACGCTTCGGTTGGGGAGAGTGTGTCTGCAAGGACTGGCAGTGTAATATCTGGCCTGCGATCAGGGACGAGACGGCTCCGAGATTCACCAAGACCACGACCTGTGATCACGTGTCGGCGGCAGCAAAATATTTCTTTCTCCACGCGCTCGATGGCGTGATTGAACTCCACAACCAACAAGAAACATGACAGGTAAGAAGAATCGCGTGCATGGTGATTATGATCTGGAACTGGCGGTGCTTTGCTGGATCACGAACGAGACAGGCTACCAGTGGACATTCAGGGAGATCGCCGCGATCTGTGGCGTTTCACCTCAAGCCATCCGGTGGATATTTATCAATGCGAAGCGTCGTGTGTGGCGCTTGCTTCACACTGATCATGGGTTGATCGAAGACCTAAATGAAAGCAGAGGAATGGATGGGTCTAATCGTTACTTTTTACCGGGAAGAGGACGCTGTGGTTGATTGCCTGCCGCGCAAAGGTATCGTGCGGGTGTGCGGCGAGGTTGTCGGGACGTTCACGGTGCCACCGCTCGGCAAGACGAAGCTTCCAGATGTCGGTCTGCTGGTGAATGGTCGCACTGGAAATAAGATGAAGATTACCATATTCAAGAACTACGTGAAGGAGTGGTCGGGATGGCGGGAAGCCATGATCATGGCCAAGCAACACCGATGAGTCACGGAGCACGGTTCAGTTCGATCGAGGATATGCCGCCGAAAATGCGGGCACTCTTCGACAAGCAGTATGTGTCGAACTCTGACGCCGAACAGATGCGTAAACAGGTTGATCCTTATCTTTCGATCACGCCGCCTCCGAAGATCTGCGTTAATCAAACGAGTGGCGAGTTTCCATTCCGTCCCTACTCGGCGATGAACGTCGGCGCGGACGAGACCACGATCGCCGGCATGAACAAGACTGAGCGGCGCTACTGGGAGATCCTCAAAGCCCGTGAAGATCTGCTTTGGGTCGGAGCAAAGACGATGCGCTTCCGTCTGGCGGGAAACACGCACTTCACCCCTGACTTCCAGACGCTCGACAAAGACGGGATCTTCAGTCAGATAGACACGAAAGGTGGATACACTCGCGAAGATGCCCAACTCAAAATCAAACTGGCGGCTCGCATGCTGCCGATGTTCCGATGGGTAAAAGTGATCCTCTTATTGGCCACCGCCTCGACCGACGAAAGCGTGGTCGAAAACGTAATAAAAAGCTAAGTGATAAGATCGCTCTGTTGAATCGTCGCTATTCCGAGGGTTCGATGGATCGGATGACTGACTCCGGGACTTTTCGGTTCCACCCGAAACGCTCAAGGGGTGAACTTCGTAGTCGTGTCCGTGCTTATCCTCCCATGCTGATCCGTCGTGCGATCGAGATGTCCTATAAGATGGGCGTGGCGGAGACAGCAGAGTTGATGGGAGTAAAGGAAACGACGATTCACCAATGGAAGTTCAAACGATTTCTCCCGAAAGCTGGGAGGTATTGCTTCGCCGAGTGGATGGACTGCATGCGCTTGGCCAAAGGCATCTATGCTGCCAGTCGAACCAACCCGGTCAAGTGCGTCCAGATCGCTGCCGCTCGCAAGGGCATGAACTGGAACAGCGTGAAGGTTTACATCTACTTTCAAGCCGTGCCGACCGTGGTCGGCTTCTCACTCTACGCGGATCGAATCGTCAACCTGAAGGCTGAACAATATGGCCTTGGTCTTCGCCGATATGCTGCGGTTCTGGGTGTGGATCATCCGGACATTGAAGCTGAGATACATCCACCAACGTCTCTCGAATCACCCACCGGCAAACGGTCCGTGCCGCGTCAGTTAGGTCGACGGTATGTGGTCGAACTACAGGTAACTTCCCTGATACCTGCCCGGAAACATGTTCTGCATTGAGGATACGGAGAGCGGCGCATGCGACTCGTTCACGATCGCTTTGTTCGGTCATGGTGTTTGGGCTGGTTGTTGAGCCCGTTGGATCTGCCTGCGTCCACGTCCGGTCGCTCGTTGCATGCGGCTCTGATCACCGCGAGGATTGAAGTAGCGATTGTAGATCTGCGGGTTGGTCAAGAATCGTTTCCGGGCCACTGATCCGGCTCGTTCGTAGATACGGGAAAGGATCTGCAACCTCGCCGGTTCACTTATGGTCTCCCAACGCGGATCGAGCACGTAGTTCTCTGCCATGCGTCGGCGAGTTCTTCCAACTGTCTCTGCGAGTTGCTCGTGATCCTCTGGCGTGAGTCGAACGAACAAGCCATTGAGGTAGGCAGTGCGACTGGGCATGGATGGATATACGTCCGGCGCTTCGGTCGATTGATAAAGGTCGATCAACTTCTGCTTGAACGGATCTTCCCCACGAGCCTCGGTCTTGGTCACGTCGAAGAGTTGGCGGAGCCACGGATCGCTTCCTTCCGGCGCACGCGGGATGGGTTCTCCCCAGAAGTCACGCTTCAACACTTCTCCGCCTTCCGTCGGCATCTGGAAGGTCTTAAATCTCCAGACGTTCGACATAGTTTCACCGAGATTATCGCCACGGTTCTCCGGGATATATGGGTAGTGAGCACGGGCAACCGCTTCGACTGTGTTCGGGACAGGGATCGAGGAGACCATGCGGAAGACACTTCCGAACCAGCGTTGCAGTGCTGGCGATTCCGGATCGGCTTCTGAAAGCGCGTCGAGGAAAGCCTGTGTGCCTGCCAAGAAGCTTTGCTCCATGACGAAGTTTCCCATGCCGGGGAAGCTGGCGAGGCGTTTCTGGAGATAACTGCTGGTCACTGATCCGGCGTTATCAGGTCCGACTCCCTTTTTGACCTGCTGTGCACGTTCCCGTGATTCACCGGTCGTGTAGATATGGAAGATCGCTCCGGGGATTCCGAGCTTCACCCAGTCCATGGTGCGATCACCGAGACGGTAGGTGGGATCTCCGCCGGCGAGGTATCGTTTCAGTCCGGAAAGATTCAGTCGGGACGGTCCCATCTGCTCATACTGAACACTGCGGCGTTTCGACTCTTCATCCGGTGGTTCACTAATCAGGCCAAGCGTCCACATCAGTCCAGTGCCAGCATACATCATCGTGCCAACAACCGACTCCGAGAGTGAGATGGCGGCTCCGCGACGATCGCCTTTGCTTGCGCGGAAGACAGCCCGTGCGAGTCCGAATTCCGGCAGAGCGAAACTCATGGCTGTGGTCACGAAGTTGATCGGGAACTGACGATATGGTGCGATGATTCGACCGAAGACTTTGATCGGTCCAGCTGCACTTGGTGGGAGTTTCCGGCCAAGGGAATCCTCCATCGCCTGAAGCATGTCTGCTGCGGCGTTTTCCTGAGTGAAGATAGCTTTGCGACCTTCCGTCTCCAGTCGTTTCTTCGTCGCATCGTCCGGGAAAAGCAGAGCCTTCTTAAGTTCGCGGCCTTTGAGGTTCTGGAGTCGGGCGCTCTCTTCGAGGATCTCCATCTCGGCGGCTCGCCTGAATGGTCGATCTCCAAAGGATAGCAAGCGGAACATGATCTCGGCGGGAACACCGACCGTGCCTTCGATGATCTTCTTGAACCGATCACTGAATCGCACATTGCCATTCGCATCCACCGGTAGTCCCTCTCCGGATACTGCTTGCACCCATGCACGAAGCGGTCGGAAACCACGCTGTGCTTCCTGTCGCACGTAGGTCTCTGCGGTCGGTCCGGTCACGATCTCCTTGGCCACGGTGCGAGCGCCATCCCATGCGGCGATCAACTGCCATTGGGAAGGAAGCGGAATCGGGTCTTTGATCTTCCGGGGTTTGCCAGTGGCAGTGGAGATCCCGAAGTCGATCGCACTGGCCATTGATTTCACGGAACGGCGGACGCCTCCGAAAGCGATGTTGCCGTAGACATTCGTGATCTGTGAGAGCGGCGTGAGAAGGTTTCCCTGCATCGTCATGATGATCAGATCAGTGAGCGATAGAGGGGTAAGATCCTGCATGAAGTTGCGCACATCACTGTCTGCTTGGCCGGCAGCTTGGCGGGCATCCTGATAAGCCTTCTCGTTGGCTTCGGTGAAGTCAGCTTCCGCCTGTTTGGCGGCTTGTTCGAGGTTTCCCTGAGCTTCGATCTGCTTGCGCGACAACTCCAGCATTTGAGCTTCTTGCTCACTGGTCATCTTCCGGTCTTTCTGCGCCAACTTCGTGTTCACCATGTTCACCAGACCGAGCGGGTTGCGCACGGCTTTGGCGACATTGAGCAATTGCGCTGGATCAGTGAAGATCGTCGCGGCCTGAGCATACAATTCGGCAGCGCGTGTAGAATCACCGGCGGCGCTCGCACGGTTGGCCTGTTCGATCAGCGCGTGGGTCGAGACGCGTTTGTCGGGATTGTTGCGCATCACTTCCAGCTCGGTGTCGCTGGCACCTCTGGCCGCTTCCATAAGGCCACGGTTGCTGAACTTCTCGTAGAAGATCTCCGGGTTCTGAGCCAGCTTGTCCCTGAGTTCGACGGGCTGGTTCTCATCGGAGATGACACGGGCAGCGAGGTTGCGCACACCCTGACTCTCATCCGGTGGCGTCGGCACTTCCGGTTGCGGACCGGGCGGCTCGGCAGAAGGAGCGGTTGTCTCATCATCACCGAGATCGAAAGCGGTTTGCTCTTCGGCCACGAAATCAGGACGAGCTTCGAGCACTCCAGCAACCTTTGCACTGCGCAAGTCCTGCGTGCTGACGTCGATCAACTCAACATCTCCCAAAGCCATGGCCGCTCGTGAGGTATTGATGAAGGTTCGATCCCGGTTCGTGATAAACAGAACACCGTCACTTCCGGTTGCGCCGGCTCCGATCGTGGCTTGTTCCGACCATTGTTCAGACGTCGATTCCGGAGCCATCTGCTGGACAGCCTGAAGACGTCTGGACCTGTCGGTGAACAGGATGAATTCTCCATCCGGATTGCCTTGTCGAAGCGTGGCTGCGACCTGTCCGACAGCGAGCGTATTCGTGAGGGTGATACGGTCTTGTCTGGGAACTGCTTCCCATGCGGCGATGTTGCGTTCCGGGAAGGACTGGAACTTGTGATCCGCGAAAGAGTAGAAGTTATCCCCGTCAGTCACAATGGAGTCGACGAGTTCTCCGCCCACTGTGTTCTCCGCCCAGTTCTTGATTCTGCTCCAAACACTATTGTCATCCGATGAAGGATTGGTGTTCCCGCTCGGATGATTGTGTGAGATTATCAGTCTCATGGACGTTGCACCCTTGCGTTGCGCGACAGCGTATTGCTGTGCGAATACACCGGGACTGGAAAATGTGGAATTGAGTGTTCCCAGTGAAGAAACGCCGGAATGGATCACCCGGTTGTTTTCATCAAGGAAAGCAAACTTCATCGACTCCTGATAGGGCGAACGAAGTGCCAGCTGGGTAACGGCAAAGTCTTTCGCGTTGGCAATGATCTGACCGTCGATGTTGAAGGACGGCACTTCACCGGACACATGTTCGGCCATGACCGCACTGATCCGTTCACCGGAAGCAATTCGCCGACGAATATCGTCACTGGCAAATTCAGGATCGGAGAAGAATGTCTCCTCATCGGTCTGCGATGGCAGATCGTAGTTGAACTCAAGCTGATCGGTTTCCGGTTCGGTCACTGCCGCTACGTAACTGTCACTGCCGGCGCGACGATCGGGGGCAGTGATCTCCAGTCGATCAGCGTAAGCCTGCTGTTGCTCTTCGAGAACGAATTCCTGCTGGCCGGTGACTGGTGTTTCAGGCTGCGGGATCGTGGCCGGCTGATCACGGGAGGTTCCGATAACCGTCTCGGGTTGGTCGACCAAGGCGGTTCCGGAGAATAGATCCCCATCCTCAGCGAAGAACACCTCTTGGCCGATGGTCTGCTGCGGTCCACGCGGTGCGAGCGGTGCCTCGGCGCGGCGAAGCATTTCGGCGCGTTGTTCGCGGCGAAGGAGTTGTTCGCTCAAGCGTTCCTCGTCGGAAAGAATCTCCTGATCGGTCTGCCCTTCGAGGTCGAACTCCTGTCGTCCTTCCTGAACGGTGCCTTGCTGCGTATCGGGCTGACGAACGACATCCGCGACATCATACTCGAATGCCTGCCCTCCTTCGAATGTCCCCGAATCTGGATCACGGATGCCGTTGTAACTGGCAATTGCCGCTTCAAGGGAATTGTGCTCGGTGTGTCCTCTCGGTCCGTATTGGTCGATTGTCGTTGCCTGCCATGCCTTGCGATCCGGGTCTGCGGATCGAGTGATCAGCACTTCATCTGCGACACCGTTGGGGGATGTGGTCTTGTCGCGAAGTCGGATGCCGCGAATGCCTTCGAGCGATCCGATCTTCGCACGCATCTGTTCGTGCGAGTTGTTTTGCCGGATGTTGGAGATGCGGTTGAATACGCTGGTTCGCCTGCCGCCTGACTCGGCAAGCAAATCCATGAGGCGCATGCGAAGTTCAACGTTGTCGTAACCTCCGTAGTCTTCCCGCCCGATGAATTCCTCAACCTGTTCGAGCGTCAACGTGTCCGCGTCATACCGCTGCGCTTGCTGCGGTTCCCCGGTGCCGAAATCTTCGATGCTTTGGCCAGCGAGATCAAAGTCTTCGACGCCTTCCTCAACGACGTTCTGCTGTGCGCCGGGTTGCGGAATCAGATCCCGGACGAGTTCTCCACGTTGGCCTTCGGAGAATTCCTCGAAGCTGGGGATGGGCGTAACGATGGTGTCACCGGGTCGGAGCAACGTGTGCGAGAACCCGGCGTCGGGTTTGAAATAGCCGATCGAGGGTTTGGTGCCGATGGGTTCCGGTAAGTTATACCAGCCATTGAACAGCGCGAGCTGAGTCGTGCCGTCCTCGCTACGAATAACCACGGGTTGCTGGCCGGCACTACGCTCATACTCGTCGCGGATTCCCTGAGTCGCCTCGGGATGCTGGGCAAACATGCTGCCGTCATCGAACGGAACACGGTCTTCCTGAACGGCGTTCGCCTGATCCTCTGGAAGCGGTTCAAGCGTCGGTGGGACGAACGCATCGGGATCAATGGTGCCAAAGGGATCATCCTCCGGTGCGAAAGAAACATCACGGGAAGCGCGGCGCACTGTCTTGCGATCCGGGAAGAGATCCGTGTTTGGTGCGACTGTGTAGGTCAGGCCGTCCTCGATCACGACTTGTCCTTCCGGCGTCACGTCGAGGACGACATAGCGTTCTCCGTTCACTTTGAAGGAATCGCCCTTTGCGAGCGAGTCGCTGGAGATCGGGCGCGTGCTCCTGTCCTTCTTGCGCTTCTTCTCGCCGCCGAGCAATGCCTCTTCGAGATCGTTGGTCTGATCTTCAGTCTTGAGCGCGAGAGCAATTTGATGCCTCCGGTCGACGGCGGGAGCAATCTGCGCGATCACATCCTCGATGACCTGTTCGTCGACGCCGAATTGACCGTTTGCCGGATTGTCAGTCATCGAGGCTGTGTGATCGAGATCCGGACGATTCTCCAAAAGGGTGCGAACCGTTTCATCGAAGCGACCGTTCTCCAATCCGGGTCCGAACTTCGAACCGCTCTCGTTGGTCCAGATCAGGAATTCCGCGATGCCGGGGAACTGGGCGCGGAAGTTGGCCATGTCATCCTTCGAAGTTCCCTGAGGTGGTGCTGGCACGCCACCGATCGCGGAGAGTTCCCAGATGATGTCGGGTTCACCGTCCGCCGGCAGTCCGATCTTGGCCATGCGCCGTTCGATCTGTGTTCCACGAGATCTTTGTGGTTTGACGATCGTCTCTTCCGCCGGCTCGACCTGTTGTTCCGGAGTCGGTGTGATGACATCGGCGGCGGCGGCGGGTCCGGAGTCGGGTTCTACTGGCGCAGTCGGTTGCTCGACAGGGGCAGGCTGTGCACTGAGTGCGACGATTCTGCCACGGTCGTCGAAGGCCAAGGGGTTGAGTCCTCTTTCGCGTCCGCCGCGTTCCTGCGCGATCCTACGCAGTTGCCCGATGCTGTATTGATCCTGCGCCAGATCGTCGGGGATGCTGGGGATCACTCCTCCGAGTGCTTGGAACTCTGCCGGCGTCTGTGATCGTTTGCCACCTTCCGGAATCAGGGAGTCGGGAAGGTCGAATGAAATCGAGCCGGGAAATCCCTCGGGCTTGAAGATTGTGACTACCGTTTCGTCGAAGGCTTCTTGCTGGGCTTCGGTTTGGGGCGGGGCTTGCTGTATTTCTTCATCAGGCTGTGGTTGCTGTGCCTGCCATTCCTCAAAGGATGGGATCGGCGTGGCGAAGTCTTCTCCCGGAGCGAGGAAACCGTCCGGGAAGGTTTGCGTGTTGGGATTGTAGGCTCCGAAGATGGGCTGTCTGTCTTCAGTGTATCCGTTGAAGATGCCGGGGACGCGGGTGTCGTCCTCGCTTTCGACTTCGACAAAAATGGCATCACCGAGAATTTCCTGCTGTGATTCAAACTGTTGTGCTGCTACCGGCCAGCGCATTTGCGCGGCGGCGCTCGGGTTGACTTTCTCCAGTTCCAGCGCGGTCCGGAAGTGGATCTCCAGTTCGTGCGCACCCTGAGCAACATCATCGAGTTCCTGAACCTCCGGTGATTCGAGGATCTCTTCAGCCTCGAAGAGCTGCTCAACGGCGGCTTCGTGTTCGGCTTGAGCCTGCTGCGCGGTAGCTTCGATCGCACGCTGGCGCTCAACTGCATCGTTGGCCTCGGTAATGATGGCGCGTTGAGCGGCGGCGACATCATCGGGATCGGGAGAGGTTTCGTTTTCGACTGCCGCTTGTTCGGCGGCTCCGATGTTGGCGGCGGCTTCGCGATTGTCTTCGGCGGCGTTGGCGGCTTCCTGTGCAACCGCATCGGTTTGCTCGATCTGTTCACGTGCCAGTTTCGTGGCCTGTTCAGCCGGACCGGCGATCTGGTCGCGGCGGGTCGTGGCCTCGTTGGCGACATTGGAGGTGGCTTCGATCGCGACGTTGACTCCGCCGCCAGCCATCTCGGCGATCGTGTCCTTGAAGCTGGGAGTTCCACCTGAGGCGACTTCGCCTGCGATTTCACCGATGGCTTCACCGCCGAGACCGACGGCGGCTTCCTTCATTGCCCCAACCGCGACTCGTCCGGCTCCGGTTCCGATGGCGGGTCCAACCCAGCGACCGGCCAGTCCGGCAAAGCCCGCGTTGATCGCGCTGATCGTAATGCCCTTTCGGATACCTCGATCGAATGCCTCCGCACGCTTCTCCGGGTTTTCAAGAAAGTCGGTGATCTCTTCCGGTTTCGTCATGTCGACGCCGGCTTCGTTCATCACTTCCATCATCTTGCCTGCGGTCTCTGGAGCCATGCCGCCAAGGAATGCGCCACCGGCAGTGCCCCCCGGTCCGAACTGACTGCCGGCAATGGCGAGTGCTCCGACGCCGAAAGCAGAGGGAAGGTTCTCGGAAGTGAAATCCAGAAGGATCTCAGGGTTGCGGATCATGACCCCCATGGTTTCGGCCACGCCTTCCGCCTTCTGGAATTGTTGCATCGCTTCGGATGGCTCGATGCTCTCGCGCACATCGGACATCAACGCGAGTCGTTCGACATTGCCGGCGATCTTCTCTTCGGCTTCGGCTTCTTTGGTATCGGCGGCGCTGCTGAAGTTAGCGCGGAATCTGGCTTCGACTTCCGCGATACGTTCGGGCGTAGCCTGCGGATGCGTAGCCTTGAAGGCATTCAGTGATGCTCCGAGCGTGAGCTTCTGAATCATGGTGAGTTCATCACCTTCGGCGCGTCGCTTCTCACGTGCTTTCTTGTCTCGCTGGACTGCCGAGATCCGCGTGGCGGCTCCAAGCAGATTCATGAACTGCTCAGTCTGCGTGATACCGATGGCGAACTCGTCGATGCGCTGGTCGATGAATCCACGAGGATCTTCCGCCGACTCTGGTTCGAGCGTCGGGATCTCGAAGTCTGGTGCCTCGAAGGTCGGAACTTGAACTTCTGACGGTTCAGGTTCGAGCGTTGGGATCTTGAACTCGGCCATGGTTCATTGTCCCGGCAAGGTCTGCCAGTTGCGGGAATCTCCCGGATTGCCACCTGTGAATCGCATTCGCGTTCCGTTGGCATCACGACCGATCCGTCCCGGTTCATAAACAACCTCTTCCCCGTTCACGAAAGCGATACCTGCTTCACCGGTGGGGATGAAAGGGTTGCCATCGGTATCGAGTGCTTCGGTGCCTACCCCTGCGTCGGGATCGAAGAACTCTTCTGGTGTTTCAACGCCGACCTCTCCGAATCCGCTTCCAAAAGAATTTGGGACCGGGATGAATTGCTCGGTCACTTCCCCAGTGGTCGGATCGGTGATCGTGCGGAACATTTGGGTCGTTCCTCCGAACTCTCCGGATACGCCTCGGGTGGATACACGCGGTGTCGTGCGCTGGTTGATGAGTGCCCGAGTTGATTGTTGCGCGAGATCGGCTTGCTGTGTGCGTTGCTGCCGGGTCGTGGCGTCGATGGTCTCGGTCTCCGATATCGGTCGCACCGTTCCATCCGGCATGCGGATACCCTTGTCCTGAATCAGCTGGCCATCCGGTCCCTCTCGGTTGACCTGCACGACCACACCTCCGAGTTCTGCGGCCTTTCGCTCGGCTTCGAGTTCGAGAGCTTCGGCGCGTTGAGTGGCGGTTCGACGTTCCTGTTGGCGAAGCACGAGTTCCTCCGTTTCGTTCGCTTCGATGTCCTCCAGACCGATGCGAGCTTCCGCTCCCTGTCTACGAGCTACCTGCGTTGCGGAGGCATTTTCGACGGCGGATCGTTGAGCCTGTGCGTCGAACTGTTTGATGTCCTCGGCAATCTGGAGGTTCGCGAGTTCCTGAACGTCCAGTTCGCGAAACGCTTCCTCTTCCGCTTTCTCAGTTGCCGCCGCGTTGATAAACGGAGCACGGGTAGTATCTCCACGTGCGTTGGTCACGGCGGTTTGCCGTCGGTTATCGAAGGTTGCTTTTTCGATGGCTCGCTTTCGTTGCGCGGTTTTGAACTCCTCAACCGCATTCGCTGCGCGGATGGGAGCTGTGCCGGCGCGACCGATGGATTCAACGTCGAGACGAAAGTCACGTGGATTGAAACCACGAGGTGCTTGCGGGAGAACTGAAAGGCGTGCGGGCATGCGGACTTATTTGGTTTTATCGAAGATCGGAGTGAGCGCACCGATGCCGGCGTTGACCGCTTCGGCTGTGTTCTGTGCGCCAGTGGCACGGAGTTGAGCACGGGCAAGTCCACCCTGAGCGGTGATATTCTGGTTCGCGACGAAGAGACCACCAAAGTCTCCAGCACTCAAACCGATGTCCGGCGGAGCCAGTGCGCTCTGGCCGAAGTTTGCGAGTTGCAAACCACGTTGCTGGCGGTTGCCGAGAAGATCCTCACGCAAGCGGCGCAAGTTCGAGAGATTGTCGAAACTGCTTTGTCGACGGGTTTGATCAAGTCGACCGAAGGTTCCTCCCTGATTGAGTCGCTGTTGCTGGAGCTGAAGCGAAGTCAGGCCAAGGTCGCGTGGAACGAGGAACTGTCCCTTACCGGTGTTTCCGCCACGAGCAACGGCGCGGCGAGTGACAGCATTGCGCGTCTCGCTGTCGAGGCTTCCACCCAAAGCCAGCTGTCGGCGAGCTTCGGCGATGGACTCCGTAAGCAGATCACTCTGGCCGGCATCTCCGCCCTCGTCGATCTGACCTTCGACGCCGGCAATCTGTTCGGTCGTTCCCTGATCACCAATCAGTGGGAGCAACGCACGGGTTGCGCCACGTCGCACCTGTTGGTTCTCTGGAGTGAGTTCGGACTCGATGTCGATGGAGTCGCGAAGGTTCTGGATACCCTGTTCACGAGTCAGTCGCGAAACTTCATTCGGGTCGATGCGTCCGCTCTCGATCGCGGCGGCAGCTTCCTTGCCTGCCTTTCTGTTTTCAGAAGCGACGTAGGCAGCTGATGCTGCGGTTGCGAGTGCGGCGGCGGTTGCGACGGCCATTGTTTAGATGTTTTTCCAGTAGTGTGTTTCCAGTGGTTTCATCCCCAAACGGAGGTAAAGGGTGCCAACTCGCTTTGAGTCTAAATCGGA
>Ga0307377_10002409_pt1 | contig 22119 bp, 18 predicted proteins | sample TR3MG_FD_202535 | JGI IMG/M metagenome (GOLD analysis project Ga0307377, IMG submission 202535) | Soil microbial communities from Risofladan, Vaasa, Finland - TR-3 | ecosystem: Environmental > Terrestrial > Soil > Coastal area > Acid sulfate soil | place: Finland: Risofladan, Vaasa | collected...
GACGCAACTCCCTGTCATTCCGAGGGTATGGCCCGAGGAATCTGCTTTGGTGTCCTCGACGAAAAGCAGATCCCTCGCTCCGCTCGGGATGACATTGTCGAGAGTTGCTGACGACGAACGGTCGACGCAACTCCCTGTCATTCCGAGGGTATGGCCCGAGGAATCTGCTTTGATTTCTTTGACGAAAAGCAGATCCCTCGCTCCGCTCGGGATGACATTGTTGAGAGTTGCTGACGACGAACGGTCGACGTAATAGGCCGTCATTCCGAGGGCCCGGCCCGAGGAATCTGCTTTGGCTTCCTCGACGAAAAGCAGATCCCTCGCTGGGCTCGGGATGACATTGTCGAGAATTGCTCAAGGCGAACGGCCGACATGAGCGGCCAGCGGCTTCACCCGCCGCCAGAAGCGGTGCAGGTCGCCTTTCGCGAGTTCCACCGAAAGCCCGCCCGCGGGCCCGGGCGCATGCAGGCTCAGCATGCCGACGCGTTCCTGTCGCAGGGCTTGCAGCAGCGGCGCGAACCAGTCGCGCTCGAGCTGCTGCAAGGCGGTGCGCCAGCCATGCGCGTCGCTGTACTGCGCCGCGGCGCGCAGCCCATCGAGCAGGACCAGATTCACGCCGCTGCTGGCGCCGGTACGCAGCAGCTCCGCGGCGTGCCCGGGCAGCGGGCGCGCGGCGACGCGTGCCGCCCGCGCCAGTCCGGCGGCGAAGGGATCCCCGCTCCAGACCGCATTGCAGGCCGTTGCCGCGGAATCTGCGAGGTTGCCGCCGCCCCAAAGCCATACGCTGTTGATCGGCAGCGCGCCCGCGCGTTCGCGCGCATCGTTGACCGCATGGCCGTGCAGCAGCATCTGCATCTCGTTCAGGCGCGCGCGCCAGGCCGCTGCGTCGGCGCCGCGCGGCAGCAAGGCATCGATGCTCCTGCCGGCGGCTTCGGGCAGGGCCGTCGTTTCCAGCGCGGGCGCGCGCTCCACGCGCAGATACCAGCGGTCCGGCCGCAGCGGACAGAACACCAGGCCGTCTGCGGAAAAATGCGCGTTGAGGCTGTCGGCGAGGCTCTCCGCTTCCTGCTGCGATATCGAAAATACGCCGCTGGCGGCGAGTATGAGGCGCCCGCCCTCCAGCTTCAGGTGCACCGGGTCGGCGCGCAGCCAATGGTGTTTGCCCGGCTCGCCGCCGTCGGCGAGCAGGCAATAAGGCGCGGCCGGCCAGTCGCCTTCCTTGTCCACCTGAAAGTATTGGCACAGCCAGGCTTCAGCCGATTCGGTTTCGGCCTCTCCTGCGCCGCGCCGCCCCCTGGCCAGCAGGCGCTGCAGCGCCGGAAGCTCGAGTTCGCGATAGATATCGGGGAAATCGCGCTCGGGCCAGAACAGATCGGGAAGCAGCAGATGGCAATGCATGCCAAAGTTTATCATTGCCGCGTGCGGATTAGCGGTGCCTTGCTGTGTCAAAATACGCCTGCAAGACAATCAACATGACCTCACTTCCCTACGAACTGTTCATCGGCCTGCGCTATACGCGCGCCAAGCGTCGCAACCATTTCATTTCCTTCATCTCGCTCACCTCGATGCTGGGTATTGCGCTCGGCGTGGCGGCGCTGATCACGGTGCTGTCGGTGATGAACGGTTTCCAGAGTGAGCTGCGCAGCCGCATCCTGGGCGTCGCTGCGCATGTGGAGATCAGCGGGCCGGGCGATATGCTCTCCGACTGGTCGAAGGTGGCCAGGATCGCCGCCGCCGATCCGCGCGTGGCGGGCACCGCGCCCTACGTCACCGGCGAGGGCATGCTCACCTACGATGGCGAGGTGCGCGGCGCGCTCATCCGCGGCATTCTGCCCGAGCGCGAGGAGCAGGTGGCGGATTTCGCCAGCCACATGAAGTCCGGCAAGCTCACGGCGCTGAAAGCCGGCGAATTCGGCATCGTGCTCGGCGCCGAGCTCGCGCGTGCGCTCGCCGTGGTCGTCGGCGACAAAGTGACCGTGATCGCGCCGCAGGGGGAGGTCACCCCGGCCGGCATCATCCCGCGCCTGAAACAGTTCCGCGTGGTCGGAATTTTCGAGATCGGCATGTTCGAATACGATTCCGGCCTGGCGCTGATCGATCTGCAGGATGCGCAGAAGCTCTATCGCATGCAGGACAAGGTTTCCGGTGTGCGCCTGAGGCTGCACGACATGTTCCAGGCGCCCCAGGTGGCCTCGGATATGCAGCGCAGGCTCGGCCCCGATGCCTACGTCACCGACTGGACGCGCAGCCACGCCAATTTCTTCCGCGCGGTGCAAATGGAGAAGAACGTGATGTTCATCATCCTGCTGCTGATCGTCGCGGTCGCAGCGTTCAATATCGTTTCCACCCTGGTCATGGCGGTCACCGACAAGCTGCCCGATATCGCCATCCTGCGCACTCTGGGCGCGGCGCCCTCCAGCATCATGGCGGTGTTCATCGTGCAGGGCGCGCTGATCGGCGTCATCGGCACGCTGATCGGGGTCGCCGGCGGGGTGCTGCTCGCGGTTAACATCCCTGTGGTGGTGCCTTTCATAGAGCAGCTGTTCCACGTGCATTTTCTGTCGAAGGACGTGTATTACATCAGCGAACTGCCGTCGCAGCTGGAATGGAGCGATGTCATCACCATCGCCTCGGTGTCGTTGGTGCTGAGCCTGCTTGCGACGCTGTACCCGAGCTGGCGCGCGTCGCGCGTGAATCCGGCCGAGGCCCTGCGCTATGAGTGACATCGTCCTCGGCTGCAGCAAGCTCGCCAAGGTATTCCGCCAGGGCGAAGGCGAGGTGCCGGTCCTGCTCGGGGTGGACCTGCAGGTGCGCGCCGCGGAGCTGGTGGCCATCGTCGGCGCTTCGGGTTCGGGCAAGAGCACCCTGCTGCACCTGTTGGGCGGGCTCGACAGCGCGACAGCCGGGGAGGTCAGCATCCTCGGCCGGCCGATGCAAAGCCTCTCCGAAGCGGCGCGCGGGCGCCTGCGCAACGAATCGCTGGGCTTCGTCTATCAATTTCATCACTTGCTGATGGAATTCACCGCGCTGGAGAACGTGGCCATGCCGCTGCTGATCCGGCGCATGCCGGCAGCCGAAGCAAGCGGCCGCGCCGCGGCGATACTCGAGGAAGTGGGCTTGAGCCACCGTCTGGGGCACACGCCGGCCGAACTCTCGGGCGGCGAGCGCCAGCGCGCGGCGCTCGCGCGGGCACTGGTGACCGAACCCGCCTGCGTGCTCGCCGACGAGCCGACCGGCAACCTCGACCGCCGCACGGCGGCGCAGGTGTTCGAAATGATGCTGGAACTGAACCGCAGCCGCGGCACCAGCTTTGTCATCGTCACCCACGATCCCGGCATCGCCGCGCGCGCCCAGCGCATATTGCGGCTGCAGGACGGGGTGCTGAATCAGGATTGAGCCGCTGAAGACGCGGCTTCAGGCAATCGGGCGGAACCTGTCCGTCCGGCCTGCGAAGCGCGGCGCGTCACCGCGGCCGCGCGGCCCGGCTATGCGCCGCGGAATGCGGCCATTGCGCGGTTTCAGAGGTGCCGCGACTGCATGCTCTGGTAGCGTACAATGCGATCTTCCAGGTCGGCGAGGTTTTGCGATGCTGCCAGGTACTTCTCCATTTCCGACGGCCCACCGAGCGCGAACTTGCGCATCAGGGCCTCGAAGTACGGTTTCAGCTGGCTGCCGACCCAGGCACCGCGCGCGGCCTTGGCCTGGCGCACCTGCGCGGCGACGTCGACCTCGGCTTCTGGCATGCTTCTGGCGCGCATATTGCTGCGCACCAAAGGAGCGCTGGATGGACCCATTTCGTTTGCGCCGGCAGCGTCGCCTCCGGGAAATGTCCCGGGCTGCAGCATACCGTCTTCCGGATATATCGGAGGGTAAAGTCTCATTGCAAAGTCCTTTCCTATCTGTTTGAGCCAGCGCCGTAAAACCGCTGTATGTCTGTAACATAAGCCTTGTGGGGCGAACAATCCAATCGCTTGTTCCGATTGACCCAATTGGCCAGTGTTATACGGAGTCTAAATATATGGTGCAACGCATCAATTTGGGCTAGAATGCATTTATCACGGAAGGTTCAGAAGCGGGTTTTCGCATGGAGCTTTACCAATTGCGCAGTTTTGTCGCCGTCGCCGAGGCGGGTCACCTGACCCACGCCGCGGAGAAGCTGCACCTTAGCCAGCCGGCGGTGAGCGGGCAGATCAAGGCGCTCGAGGACGAGCTCGATCTCGCCTTGTTCGAGCGCACGCCCGGCGGTATGGAACTCACTTTCGCCGGCCAGCGGCTGCTCGCCAATGCGGAGAAGGTTCTCGCTGCGGCGCAGGTGTTGCGCAACGACGCGAAGCAGCTCAAAGGCGAGGTGGCGGGGAGGGTGAGCGTGGGCACGCTGTCGGACCCGGGCTTCATCCGCCTCGGCGAATTCCTGGGAGCCACGGTGGAGCGCCATCCACTGCTGCAGGTGGAGCTGCACCATGAAGTTTCGGGCGCCGCGTTCGCGAAAGTGCGCGACGGCGAACTGGACGCGAGCTTCTATTTCGGCGCGCTCGCGCACCCGGGCGTGGAGGGCTTGCGCCTGCGCGGCCTTGTCTACTGCGTTGCCGCTCCGGCCGCGTGGAAGAAGCGCGTGGTCGATGCCGACTGGGGGGCAATGGCTGCGCTGCCCTGGATCGTCACGCCGCCGATCAGCACCCACTACCAACTTGTGCGCGCGCTGTTCGACGAGCACCGCATCGAGCCGGCCAGGGTGGTGGAGGCCGACGAAGAGTTCGTCATCGCGAACCTGGTCGCCTCGGGCGTAGGCCTGTCGCTGATTCGCGAAGAATTGGCCCTGGAGAAGCAAGCTGCGGGAGAAGTGTGCCTGTGGCGCGATGTGCGCCTGGAAACCGACCTGTGGTTCATTTACCGCGTCGGGCGCAGGAGCGATCCGGTGATCCGCGCCATGCGCGAAGTGCTTGCCGACACCTGGAAGCTCGGCGCCGAGGCCAGCGCGCCGGCTAAGCATGACGCCGAGCGGCGAAACGTTCTGAATGGCTGATCTGGCCGGGGAGCGATCCCGCCCGACGAGCATGACGGTTTGTCAGGCGCGCCTGAACAGGGCGAGCAAGCCGGCCGCGAGCACGAACACGCTGGCGAACGTGCGATTCATCCAGCGCTGATGGTGCGGCTCGCGCAGCAGCCGCAGCACGCGCGAGGCGAACAGCGCATAGCCGCTCATGACGATGACGTCGACCACGGTGAGCGTCGCCATGCAAACGAGGTATTGCGGCAGCTGCGGCGCATGCGCATCGATGAACTGCGGCAGCACAGCCAGCAGGAAAATCGTCGCCTTGGGGTTGCTCGCGTTGACCAGAAATCCCTGCAACAACAGTGCGCGCGGCGTGCCCGCCCCGACCCCGGCGTCCGCGAGTTGCAGGGGCCGCGCCTCGGCGCGGAACTGCTGCCAGCCCAGGTAGCAGAGATAGGCCACGCCGAATGCCTTGACCAGGTCGAACGCGAGCGCGGACGCGGCCAGCAGCGCCCCCAGGCCGATGCCGACCACGATGAGCTGCAGCGCGATGCCCAGCTGCATGCCGGCAATGTTCGGCAGCGAGCGCCGGTAGCCGTAGCGCATCCCGCTCGCCATGCAGGAGATGGCGCCCGCGCCCGGCGACAGGCTGATCAGGATGGCGGCGACGATGAACGTCAGCCAGACGTGCAAGCTCATGCCGTCCCGCCCAAACTCTTTTCCAGCGATTTGCGCCCTTCGGGGGTGGTCATCACCACCAGGGTATTGCCCGGCTCGATGCCGAAGTCTTCCGCCGGATTGAATTCCCACCGGCCCTGCGCACGCACTGCCAGCAGGATGAAATCGCGCCGGTTCAGTTTCAGCCCGGCGATGGTGCGCGTGGCATAACCCTCGGGGATGTGCATCTCCTCCACGCGCAGCGCGTTGTCCGCGCGCAGCATTTCGTCGAGGAAGCTCACCACCTTGGGCCGGATCATCGAGGAGACGATGCGCATGCCGCCGGTGAAATCGGGGGACACGATGGCGTCGGCGCCGACCTTGCGTATTTTGTCGATATAGTTGACCTCGTGGCAGCGCGCGACCACGCGCGCCGCCGGTTTGAGCAGCTTGGCCGAGAGCGTGATCACGAGGTTCTTGCTGTCGTCCCCGGTGACCGCGAACACGCCGGCGCAGTGCTCGATGCCGGCGGCGGCCAGCGCGCTGTCCTCGCCGCTGTCGGCGTGCGTCCACAGGGCGTCCGGGGCTTTTTCGAGATAGCGTTCGATCGCCGACTTGTCAGTCTCGATTATCACGTAGGGACGGCCTGTGACGTCGAGTTCGTGCGCGACATTAGTGCCGACGCGGCCTATGCCGCAGATGATGTAATGCCGCCGCAGTGCCGCGATGCTTTTTTGCATTCTTCGCCTCCGTAATGCCTGGTTCATGTCGCCTTCGAGGATGAAGGCGGTGAGTGTGGAAATCATGTATCCGGTCACGCCGATGCCGACCAGGGCGATACCCATGGTGAACACGCGTCCGCCCGGCGAATGGCTGAGGTCGACGACCTCGCCATAGCCGATGGTGGCGACAGTAATGAAGGTCATGTACAGGCTGTCCAGCCAGCTTACCTGCGGCCCGCCGATGATCTTGTAGCCGAACATGCCGACAAGGTTGACGGCGATGAGCGCCAGCGCCGGCGTAACAAAGCGCCGGTAGACGCGACGCGCGATGAGTTCAGCGGGCATTGCGCAGTTGCCGGCATTTGCGCCCGGTTTCGCGGAGCGGACGGCCTATGCCGAAAAACATGTATGGCATCGTCGTTGCCGCTGTCGAAATCGTCGCTTTCATGGTTCAATTGTAAGGGAATTCAATCGCACCCACCCTAGGCGCTGCGCCCGGAGGCGCAGCGCGCGGACCACTTGATCAGGGCGCCGCCGATGCGAGCCAACATCATCGCCTTTGCCTTGGGCGTATGCCTGTTGCAGCAGCAACCCGAGCTGCCGCAGCTCGCTTGGGCGTGCCTGTTGCCGCCGGCCGCGGCCCTGTACTGGCGCCTGCGCCGCCTCCGGTCGTCGGACTCGAGTTTTGCGACCGCACTGTCGGCGGCTGGCGGCAATCGCGGTCGGTCGCATCCCCGCTCCGCGGGGCCCCTGCTCCCTGCTCATGCCGCTGCCGCTCGTGCTGCGGCGCTGCTGCCGCCGGCAATATTCGCCGCGGCCGGGTTCTTCTACGCGGCGGCCTGGGCCGACTGGCGTCTGGCCGATCGGCTGCCGCGGCAATGGGAAGGCGTCGATCTCGCCGTCACCGGCGTGGTGGCGAGTCTGCCGCAGCCGTTCGAGGGCGGCGTGCGCTTCGATTTCGACGTGGAGCAGGCGGAGCCTGCCGCAGCGCGCCTGCCGCGGCGCATTGCGCTGGCCTGGTACAACGGCCTCGGCCGCGAGGCGTTCAAGGACATCGCGCCGATCCGCGCGGGCGAGCGCTGGCGCTTCACCGTGCGCCTGCGGCGGCCGCACGGCAGCGTCAATCCCTACGGCTTCGATTACGAGTCCTGGTTGCTGCAGCGTGCGATCGGCGCGACCGGCTATGTGCGTCCGGGCGCAAAAGCGCGCCTGGACGCTCTGGTGCTGCGGCCGGCATACCTCGTCGAACGCGGCCGGGAAATCCTGCGCAAGCGCCACTGGGATGCGCTGCCGGGCTATCCCTATGCGGGCGTTCTGACCGCGCTCGCGATAGGCGACCAGAATGCCATCGACGCGCGCCAGTGGCGGCTGTTCGCGCGCACCGGGGTGTCGCATCTGATGTCGATCTCCGGCCTGCATGTGACCATGGTGGCCAGCCTGTTGGCGGCGCTGGTCTACTGGCTGTGGCGGCGCTCATCCAGGCTGCTGCTGGCGCTGCCCGCGCGCAAGGCTTCCGCGCTGGCGGGCTTTCTCGCCGCGCTGGCCTATTGCCTGATCGCCGGCTTCGCCGTGCCGGCGCAGCGCACGCTCTACATGGTCGGGGTGGTGGCGCTGGCGCTGTGGACGGGCCGCGTGAGTTCGGTGTCGCGTGTGCTGTGCGCCGCGCTGCTGCTGGTGCTGCTGCTCGATCCCTGGGCCGTGCTCGCGCCGGGCTTCTGGCTTTCGTTCGGCGCCGTCACCATCATCCTGTATGTGGCGACGGGACGCCCGCGCACAGAGCATGGCCTTGGGTACGGCCATGGCCTGGTTCAATGGGGGCGCGTGCAGTGGGCGATCACGCTGGCGCTGGCGCCGCTGCTGCTGGTCTGGTTCCAGCAGATGTCGCTGGTGTCGCCGCTGGCCAATGCCGTCGCCATTCCGCTGGTGAGCCTGGTGGTGACGCCGCTCGCGCTTGCCGGCAGCGTCCTGCCTTTCGATTTCATTCTGAAGCTCGCGCACGCGGTCATGGCGGTACAGATGTGGCTGCTCGAACGCCTTGCCGCCTTGCCCGCAGCCGTGTGGCAGCAGCATGCGCCGGCGGGCTGGACCGTGGCTCTGGCCCTGGCGGGGACGGCCTGGCTGCTGCTGCCGCGCGGCGTTCCGGCGCGCTGGCTGGGCCTGCTGCTGCTGTTGCCGATGTTCGCCGTGGCGCCGGCGGTGCCGCCGGCCGGCGCGCTGTGGCTGACGGTGCTGGACGTGGGCCAGGGTCTGGCCGTATTCGCGCAGACCGAAGAGCATGCATTGCTCTACGATACCGGCCCCGCCTACGGACCGGATGCCGACAGCGGCAGCCGCGTCATCCTGCCGTTCCTGCGCGCCTCGGGCATCGCGCAGCTGGACGCGCTGGTCGTGAGTCACGACGACAACGATCATGCCGGCGGCGCGGTTTCGGTGCTCTCGGGCCTGCCGGTCGGGGCCCTTTACACGTCGATTCCGCAAACCCATCCGGCCTGGGTCGCGGCGGCGGGCTACAGGCTGCCTTGCGCCGCCGGGCAGGGCTGGGATTGGGACGGGGTGCGCTTCGAGTTGCTGCATCCGACCGCGGCAAGCTACGCGCGGGCACGGATCAAGTCCAACGACCGCAGCTGCGTGCTCAGAATTACCGCCGCCCATGGCACGGTGCTGCTCACCGGCGACATCGAGCTGCACTCGGAACAGGAACTGCTCGCGCGCGCGCCGGAGAAGCTGCGCGCGGACGTGCTGGTGGTGCCGCACCACAGCAGCCGCACCTCGTCCACGCCGGAATTCATTGCCGCAGTGCAGCCGCGCTGGGCCGTGTTGCCCGTCGGGTACCGCAACCGTTTCGGGCACCCGCGTAAGGAGGTGGTGGCGCGCTACCGCGCCAGCGGCGCGCGGATGCTGCGCACCGACAGGGCGGGCGCCGTGCTGGCGCGCATCGACGCCAGTGGCATGGAAGTGCTGCCTTATCGCGAGTTGAGAAAACGCTACTGGTACGCGGATTGAAGCCGCTGCCGCTGCCGGCTTGTGCGCGGCGGCCCGCACCCGGCCCGCGCGCGCTGTATCATCACCGGATCGGGCGCGACGGCAGTTCGAGACTGACGTGGCGCGGCGGCCAGCCGGCCTTTTCGAATCAAAGAGAGGATGCGTTCATGAACCCGGAAAAGATCAAGGTGCGGATGGAAAACGGCCAGACCATGGAGGTCGTGGTCCTGTCCAAGCGGGCGAGCGCGATAGAAATCGTGCTCGGCGAGGGCATCCACAACGTCAAGTGCCAGCTGACGCCGACGCGCAACGGCCTGTCCTATGCCGGCAGCATCATGGGCCGCGAGATCATCTACGAGCGCAGCCGCGACAAGGTGCAGGCGGATATCGACATGCTCAACCCGACGCTGAAGAAATCCAGATGATCGCTCCCGGCCATGTCGTATTGATGGCCGCGTACAACGAATGGATGAACGCGAGGCTGTACGCGGCAGCGGGAAAATTGACGGCGGCTGAGCTCGCCGTGGACAGAAAGGCGTTTTTCGGGTCGATTCTCGGCACGCTCAACCACATCGTCGTCGGCGACACGCTCTGGCTGAAACGCTTCGCCACGCATCCGGCGCATCACGCGGCGCTGGACCCGGTCCGCGCCCTGCCGGCGCCCGCGGCTCTGGATCAGCTGCTGTTCACGGATTTTGCGCAGCTGCGCGCGCATCGCACACTGCTCGATGAGGTAATCAAGGCCTGGGCCGCGGCCCTGAGCGAAGACGATCTGCTGCATGTCCTGCACTACAGCAACATCAAGGGCGTCGCCGCGCAAAAGCGCTTTGCCGATCTGGTCGCGCACTTTTTCAACCACCAGACCCACCATCGCGGCCAGGCGAGCACGCTGCTGTATCAGGCGGGCCAGGATGTGGGCCTTACCGACCTGCTTGCGCTGATCCCGAACGAAACCGATGCGCAATTCGTGGAGCGATAAATGAGCGAAGAATTCAGGCAGCGCGAGGTACAGTGCATCACACCGAGCGGTCTGCACCGGCTGGCGTATACCGAGTGGGGCGATCCCGGCAAGCGCAAGGTTCTGCTGTGCGTGCACGGCCTGGCGCGCTGCGCGCGCGATTTCGAAACTCTGGCACGGACCATGGCGGACGAGTACCGCGTGGTCTGTCCCGACATGCCCGGCCGCGGCCTGAGCGATTGGCTCAAGAACCCGATGGAATACCAGGTCGAGACCTATGTCGCCGATATCGTGACGCTGCTAGCGCGCCTGGACGCCGACTGCGTGCACTGGGTCGGCACCTCCATGGGCGGACTGATCGGCATGACGCTGGCGAGTCTTCCCGATACGCCAGTGCAAAAGCTGGTGCTGAACGACGTGGGTCCGGTCATCACTGCCGTGTCGCTCGCGCGCATCGGGCAGTATCTGGGCATGGCGCCGCGGTTTCCCGACTTTGCCGCGGCGGTGCAATACATACGCGTCGTCAGCGCGACCTTCGGCGCGCACAGCGATACGGAATGGTCCACGCTCACCGAGCACGTAATGCGCAGGCAGGCGGACGGCAGCTACCGCCTGCATTACGACCCGGCGATCGCGGCGCCTTTCAGGGCGGCCAAGGTGGACAAGGACATCGAGCTGTGGCCCTGCTATGACGCGATCCAATGCCCGACGCTGGCAATCCGCGGCGCCCAGTCCGACCTGCTCAGGCGCGAGACCCTGCAGGAAATGGCCGCGCGCGGGCCGCGCGCGAAAACCGTGGAGATCGCGGACGTCGGCCACGCGCCCACGCTGATGCACGCCGACCAGGTCGCGATCGTGCGCGATTTTCTGCTCGGCGGCTGAAACAACAGCGGCTGCAGATTTGTCGTCGCTAGCCGAGCTTAGGGGCGCTGATTTTGCGGCAATGCCTGCGACGCAGTGTTTAGAAGCGCTCGCAATCGTTGCGGGCGGACGCTCAGCGCAGTCGCTCCAGGCCGCTCGCGCACGCGGATTCCACGTCGCCCTCGCGCTCCATCGAGACGCCGAGGTCGCGCAGCCTTCCGTCGCTCAGGCCGTAGATCCAGCCGTGAAGAATCAACGCCTGTCCGCGCGTCCAGGCGTCGCGCACGATGTTGGTCTGGGCGACGTGCCTGACCTGCTCGATGACGTTCAGCTCGCACAGCCGCGCCCACCGGGCCGCCGGCTCCATCGCCGGCGGGAGCAGCTGGGCATGCTTGTCGCGCACGTCCTGGACGTGGCGCAGCCAGTTATCGATCAGGCCGAGCTGTTCCCCGGTCAGCGCCGCTTTGACGCCGCCGCAGCCATAGTGACCGCAAACGATAATGTGGCCGACTTCGAGCACGTCGACGGCGAATTGCATCACCGAGAGGCAGTTCAGGTCGGTGTGGACGACGGCGTTCGCGACATTGCGATGCACGAACACTTCGCCCGGCTGCAGGCCGGTAATCTCGTTGGCCGGCACCCGACTGTCGGAGCAGCCGATCCAGAGGTACTTCGGGGACTGAAGCGTCGCCAGGCGGCGAAAGAAATCGGGATCCTGGGCGGTCACCTGTTTCACCCAGGCCTGGTTGTTTTCGAATAATTCGGGGAGGTATTGCATCGATGGCTTCCTGTTGCAGGGAATGGTTGTCGCCGCGGGCGCTCCGGCAAGAAAGCGCCCTGCCGTCGCGGCAGGCGCCGAGCGGCCGACGGCTGGCGTAGTGTCTCACAAAAATGCCCGGGCGCTGCCCGGCCGGCGCGCCGATTCGGCTTCAGCCGAACGCGCGCGGCGGCCCGGTGGCCGCGATCACCGACATCCACAGCTCGCTGAGCTTTGGTGTCGATAATCTGCTAAATTCCGCGCTGCTTTAGGCTCGATTTCTTCTACAATGCTGCCGCCGGCAGATCGGCCTGCCGCCGGCAGATCGGCCATTGCGTTATTTTTTTGGAGTCGGACATCGGACCTAGCGTGCCGAGGGAGAGGATAGAATTTGTATGAGCGCCCAGACCATATTCCCCGCGAACCCGAGCGAGATCGAGGACGACCGCACCGGTCTCGGCAAGGAAGCATTGAAGCGGGCCTTTCTCGACAATCTGTACTACGTGCAGGGAAAATTCCCGGCGCTTGCATCCAAGCACGACTACTACATGGCGCTCGCCTATACGGTGCGCGACCGGCTGCTGCGCCGCTGGATCAGCACCGCGTCCGCTTACACGCGCCAGGGTTCGCGCACCGTCGCCTATTTCTCCGCCGAGTTCCTGCTCGGCCCGCACCTGGTCAACAACCTGATCAATCTCGGCATCGAGCAGCCGGTGCGCGAAGCGATCCGCGACCTGGGCCTCTCCTTCGAGGAGCTGGTGGGCCAGGAAGAGGAACCGGGGCTGGGCAACGGCGGCTTAGGAAGGCTCGCGGCCTGCTACCTGGACTCCATGGCGACGCTGGAAATACCTTCGCTCGGTTACGGCATCCGCTATGAGTTCGGCATTTTCGCGCAGTCCATCGTCGACGGCTGGCAGGTCGAGCAGACCGATAAATGGCTGCGCAACGGCAACCCCTGGGAACTCCCGCGACCGGAGTGGGCGGTGGAAGTGAAACTCGGGGGACATACGGAGCGCTACACCGACCAGCATGGCCGCGCCCGTGTACGCTGGGTGCCCGGCCGAACGGTGAAAGGCATTCCCTACGACACGCCTGTCCTCGGCTACCGCAACAACACCGCCAATACGCTGCGGCTGTGGCGTGCGGAGGCGCCGGAATCCTTCGATGTGAGCGTGTTCAACCGTGGCGATTATTACGGCGCCGTGCAGCAAAAGATCGTGTCGGAGAACATCAGCAAGGTGCTGTACCCGAACGACGAGCAAATCCAGGGCAAGGAACTGCGTCTGGAGCAGCAGTATTTCTTCGTCTCCGCCTCGCTGCAGGACATGCTGCGCATCATGCGCGGCCAGAAGATCCCCCCGGAGCGCTTCCACGAAAAGTTCGCGGTGCAGCTGAACGACACCCATCCGGCCATCGCCATCGCGGAGCTGATGCGGCTGCTGGTCGACGAGCACGGCATGGAGTGGCACCGCGCCTGGTCGATCACCACGCAATGCTTCGGCTACACCAACCACACCCTGCTGCCCGAGGCGCTCGAGCGCTGGCCGCTCGCCCTGATCTCGCGCCTGCTGCCGCGCCATATGGAGATCGTGCTCGAGATCAACGCGCACTTTCTGGACGAAGTCCGTAATCGACTCGGCCACGACCACGCACTTCTGGCGCGCCTGTCCATCGTCGACGAGTCCGGCGAGCGCTACCTGCGCATGGCGCACCTCGCGAGCGTGGGCAGCCATGCCATCAACGGCGTCGCCGCGCTGCACAGCGAGTTGCTGAAACAGGATGTCCTCGCGGATTTTCACGCCTTGTGGCCGGACAAATTCCGCAACGTCACCAACGGCGTGACGCCCAGGCGCTGGCTCGCGCTGACCAACCCGCGCCTGACGCGCTTCCTGTGCGGCGCGATCGGCGACGGCTGGGTGCGCGACCTGGAGCAGCTGCGCCGGATCGAGGCCTACAGCGGGGACTCCGGCTTCCGCCGCGAATGGCGTTTCATCAAGCGCGCGGTCAAGGAGGATCTGGCCACCTACGTGCGGCGCATGACCGGCATCGCAATCGATCCGCACTCCCTGTTCGACGTTCAGGTCAAGCGCATCCACGAATACAAACGCCAGCATCTCAACGTGCTGCACATCGTGGCGCTGTACCACCGCATCAAATCCGATCCCGATGCGCAGATCCAGCCGCGCACCTTCATCTTCGGCGGCAAGGCCGCGCCCGGCTACCGCTACGCCAAGCTCATGATCAAGCTGATCAACGCCGTGGGCGAGGTCGTGAACCAGGATCCGGCGGTCGCCGACCGCCTGAAAGTGGTGTTCCTTCCCAATTACAACGTCACCAACGGCCAGCGCGTCTATCCGGCGGCGGAGCTGTCGGAGCAGATCTCGACTGCCGGCAAGGAAGCTTCCGGCACGGGCAACATGAAGTTCTCGATGAACGGGGCGCTCACCATAGGCACGCTGGACGGCGCCAACGTGGAGATCCGCGAGCAGGTCGGCGCGGAAAATTTCTTTCTGTTCGGCCTGAGCGCAGAGGAGGTGAAGGCCAGCTGGAGCAATGGCTACGACGCGAGCGCGATCTACCGCGGCGACGACGAGCTGCGGGCAGTGATCGATCTGATACGCGACGGCCATTTCTCGCGCGGCGACCGCGAGCTGTTCCGTCCTATCGTGGACTCGCTCCTGCACGGCGATGCCTATCGCCTTCTGGCGGACTTCCGCTCGTATGTCGATTGCCAGGCCCGGGTGAGCGCCACCTATCGGAAGACCGAGGAATGGACGCGCATGTCCATCCTCAACGTCGCGCGCATGGGTATGTTTTCTTCAGACCGGAGCATCCGCGAGTATTGCGACGAGATCTGGCGGGTGAAGCCGGTGAAAATCGCCCTGCTGGGCAAGCATCAGACTAACGCGGATCTGCTCCAATAGTATCGTCCGATGGCCGCGGCAGCCGCGCAGCCGGATCCTGCTTGTAGAACAGCGCCAACTGGGCGTACAGCTCGGGGTAGAGCGAACGCACCGCCAGCGGCAGGGTGAAGAAAGCCTCGGACAGCACGGCGAAGAATTCCGCCGGCTGCTGGCTCGCATAAGGGTCGATCAAGGTGTCGATGCCGCGGTCGACCTGGACGCAGAATTCGTTGTAGGCCGCATCCCAGGCCGAAAGCCACTGCTCCCGATCCATGTGCGCCTGCGGTAGGGGAAAATCGTCCATGTCGCCGCGGCGCATGTGCAGCTTGTGCGCGAATTCATGGATGACCACGTTGTAGCCGGCGTTGCCGAGCTTGATGTCTTCCCAGGAAAGAATCACTTGCCCGCCGCTCCAGGCTTCGCCGGAGAGCGCGTCCTCATATTCGTGCACCACGCCGCTCTCGTCCATTTCCTCGCGCCGCACCTTGAATTCGCCCGGATAGATGACGATGCCCACCCAGTCGCGGTAGGCGTCCAGGCCCAGATGCAGGATCGGCAGGCAGGCCTGAACGGCGATCGAAAGGCGCACCGCATCGCTGGGGACGAAACCGCGCGCGCCGTACATCTCCTTTTCGTCCAGAAACAGCACGGCGTAATCCTTCAGGCGCTGGCATTCCTCCTGCGTCAGCCCGCGCAGGAACGGCAGGCTTCGGGTCACGTGCTGCCACAGCGCTTCGCTCAGCACAAAGCGGCGCAGTACGCGCTTTCGACGCAGGTTCCTGAAGAATCCGGACATAAGGCAATTATCGCCGATTTGCGTTTGCTCACGGCCGGTCCCGGCGCGGGGGCTATATAATTTGGCCATGGGTACCGTGTCGCAGGCTGTGCAAGTCGATCTGGCCGTACCGGCGCTGGACTCGATTGCCGCGGGTTTGCCCGAAGCCGACGCCGAGCGCCTGCGCCGCGCGGGCGCGTTGGCGCACTCCATGTATGCCGACAAACGGCTCGGCACGGGCGAGCCGGCGCTGGAACACGCGCTGGGCCTGGCCGCTTCGCTTGCGGCGCTGCGGCTGGACGCGGAAACGCGCATCGCAGGCATGCTTTTCGCGGCGCCGCAGTATCTGGCCGACAGCGACGACAAGCTCGCCGCCGATTTCGGACCCGCAGTCGCGGGACTGGTGGCCGGCATCGCCAAACTCAACCGGCTGCGCGTGATCACGCGCAGCCTGGCGGGGCAGGAAAACGGCGCGGCGCACAGTTCGCAGGCCGAAGTGCTGCGCAAAATGCTGCTCGCCATGGTCGAGGACATACGCGTGGTGCTGCTGCGCCTCGCAAGCCGCACGCAGACGCTGCGTTATATGGCGCGCGCATCCGACGAGCTGCGCCGGCCCTACGCGCAGGAGACGCTGGACATCTACGCGCCGCTCGCCAACCGCCTCGGCATTTGGCAACTCAAGTGGGAACTCGAAGACTACGCGTTCCGTTACCTCGAGCCCGGGCTGTACAAGAAAATCGCGTCCATGCTGGACGAGAAGCGCGTCGAACGCGAGCGCTTCATCGCCGACGCGGTGGCCGCGCTCGAGGCCGAATTGCGCGCTATCGGCATTCGCGCCGAAGTGGTGGGCCGGCCCAAGCACATCTACAGCATCTACAACAAGATGCGCGGCAAGAACCTGGACTTCTCCGAACTCTACGACGTGCGCGCGCTGCGCGTGCTGGTCGATTCGGTGAAGGACTGCTATACCGCACTGGGCGTGGTGCACAATCTGTGGACGCCGATCCCGAAAGAGTTCGACGATTACATTTCGCGCCCGAAGGGCAACGACTACCGCTCGCTGCACACGGCGGTGGTCGGCCCGGACGGACGCGCGCTGGAGGTGCAGATCCGCACCCACGAGATGCACCGCCATGCCGAGCTGGGGGTGGCCGCGCACTGGCGCTACAAGGAGGCGGGCGCGGGCAAAGCGGCTGGGCGGCCGGACCCGTTCGACGAAAAGATCGCCTGGCTGCGGCAGGTGCTCGCCTGGCGCGATGACGTCGCCGACTCGGCCGACTGGGTCGAACAGTTCAAGCGCACCGCGCTGGACGATACGGTCTACGTGCTCACGCCGCAGGGACGGGTGCTGGATCTGCCGCAGGGAGCTACGCCGGTGGATTTCGCCTACCACCTGCATACGGATCTGGGCCACCACTGCCGCGGCGCCAAGGTCGACGGCGCGATGGTGCCGCTCAACTACAAGCTCGCCAACGGCCAGCGGGTGGAGATTGTCGCCGCCAAGACCGGAGGCCCGAGCCGCGACTGGATGAATCCGGTGCTGGGTTACATCCGCAGTTCGCGCGCGCGCAGCAAGGTGCGGCAGTGGTTCAACAGCCAGGCGCTGGCGGAGACCGTCGCCCAGGGACGCGCCGTCGTCGAGCGCGAACTGCAGCGCAAGGGCATGACCAGCGCCAATCTGGACCAATTGGCGCAGCAGCTCGGCTACGCCAAGAGCGAGGGCTTGTTCGCGGCCGCCGGGCGCGAGGAAGTCGGAACCAAGCTGCTGCAGACCGCGCTGCAGGGCGCCGCGCCCGCCGCGGAGCCGGCGCAAGCCGTGATCACCGGCAAGAGCAAGGCGGACGCCAAGGACGGCGGCATCCTCGTGGTCGGCATGGACAAGCTGCTGACGCAGTTGGCCAAGTGCTGCCGGCCCGCGCCGCCCGACCCCATCGCCGGCTTCGTCACCCGCGGTCGCGGCGTGTCGATACACCGGCGCAACTGCCGCGACCTGCAGCGCCTGGCCGAATTGCAACCCGAACGCATGATCGAAGCCGACTGGGGTCGGCAAAGCGATAGCGTGTTCTCGGTCGACATCGTGGTGCAGGCGCACGACCGCCAGGGCCTGCTGCGCGATATTTCGGAAGTGCTGTCGCGCGAGAAAATCAATGTCACCGGGGTCAACACGCAATCGAAGCAGCATCTGGCCCGTATGTCGTTCACGGTCGAGATTTCCGGTCTGGAGCAGCTGCAGCGCACGCTGGCGCAGGTGAAGGAAGTGGAGGGCGTGCTCAGCGCGAGCCGAAGATAATGGAAACGGAGCTGAAGCTGTTTCTGGCGCCGCGGGATCTGCGCCGGCTGCGCCGCGATCCGCGGATCAAGGCGCTGCAGCAGGGGCGCGCCTCGACCCGCCGCGTCCACAGCGACTATTACGACACCCCCGATCACGCCTTGCTGCGCGCTGGCCTGGGGCTGAGATTGCGCTTGGACGGCCGGCGCTGGCTGCAGACGCTGAAAACCGAGGGCCAGTCCGCGGCCGGCCTGCACCTGCGCGAGGAATGGGAGTGGCCGCTGCCGGGCGAGGCGCTGGACTTCGGCCTGCTCGCCACCACGCCGCAAGCCAAAGTGTTTCGCACACCACGCTTGCGCGCGGCGCTCGCGCCGGCGTTTGCAACCGAATTCGCGCGCACCCGCGTGCGCCTGGGTTTCGCCGACGGCAGTCTGGCCGAACTGTGCCTGGACAGCGGCGAGATCCGCAGCGGCCGGCGCACAAGCGCGATCAGCGAGGCCGAAATCGAACTTCTCGCGGGCAGCCCGGTGCGCCTGTTCGAGCTTGCGCTGGAACTGGCCGAGCGCGTGCCGCTGCGCCTCGGCCACGCGAGCAAAGCCGAGCGCGGATATGCGCTCGCGCGCGGGCTGCCGCCGCGCCCGGTCAAAGCGGCAGCGCCCGCGCTCGACCCCGAAGGCAGCGTAGGCACGGCGTTTGCCGCGATCGTGCACAGCTGCATCGCCCATCTGCAGGCGAACGAAAGCGGCTTCCTCGCTGGCAGGGATCCGGAGTATCTGCACCAGCTGCGGGTCGCAATGCGGCGCCTGCGTGCCTGCTTCAGCCTGTTCCGGACGGTGATCCCGCAGCCCGCGTTCGCGCCGCTCATGGACCAGCTGCGCGCGCAAAGCCGGGCGCTCGGGGAAGCGCGCGACTGGGACGTGTTCGTGCACGAAATGCTGCGCGCGTTGCGCGCGCAGCGCGGCGACGAAGCCGCGGTGGCGGCATTCGAGCGGCGCTGCGTCCGCCTGCGCCGCGTGCGCCTGCGCGCCGCGCAGGCGATCGTCGCCGCGCCCGCCTGGCAGCGCTTGTGGCTGGAGTTCGGGCGGCTCTTGGCCGACGGTGCGTGGATGCAGCAGCAGCCGGCGCTTGCGCTGCCGCTGGCCGGCTTTGCGGCGGACCTGCTGCAGCAGCGCGCCGCCACGCTGAAAAAACGCGGCAAGCACCTGCAGCAACTGGACGCCGCCGCGCGCCATCGCCTGCGCATCGCGGCGAAGAAGCTGCGCTATGCGCTGGAATTCTTCGCCGCGCTCTACCCGAAGCGGCGCCTGCGGCCTTATGTCGAGTCGCTCGCGGCGATGCAGGACGTGCTGGGGGGAATGAACGATGCCGCGACTATGCTGCGCCTGCTGGAGCAGGCCCAGGCCGGCGCCCGCGCCCCCGATGCGCGCGTCGCCGGCATGATTCAGGGCTGGAGCGCGGCCAGCACCCATCTGCAGCTCGACGCGCTGGCGCGGGCGTGGAAACGCTGGCAGCGGCAGAAGCCGTTCTGGAAACCATCGCATGCAAGTTCCTGAGGACTTAATAGGGGGTAGCCATGTTCGAATCCGCAGAGCTGGGCCACAAAGTCTCGAGGCAGGTCTATGCCAGGCAGGAGCCCAAGCTGCGCGAGGCACTGCTCAACGCGCAGTTCGACCTCGCGCAGGCAAAGAAATTTCCGGTGCTGATTCTGATCGGCGGGGTGGACGGCGCCGGCAAGGGGGAGACCGTCAACCTGCTCAACGAGTGGATGGATCCGCGCCATATCCAGACGCGCGCCTTCGGCGAACCGTCGGACGAGGAAGCGGAGCGGCCGCGCATGTGGCGCTTCTGGCGCGAGCTGCCGCCCAAGGGCAAGATCGGCATCATGTTCGGCTCCTGGTACACCTACCCGATCGTGAACCGGGTGCTGGGGCGAACCGACGAAGCTGCGCTCAAGGGCAGCCTGGAAGAAATCGTGCGCTTCGAAAAAATGCTCTGTGACGAGGGCGTGCTGCTGCTGAAATTCTGGTTTCACCTGTCCAAGAAGCAGCAGAAACAGCGCATGCAGGAACTGGAGAAGGATCCGCTCACGCGCTGGCGCGTGACCAAGCTCGACTGGGACCGCTTCAAGATGTACGACGCGTTTCGCAAAGTGTCGGAGCGCGCGCTGCGCGAAACCAGCAACGCCAATGCGCCCTGGACCGTGGTCGAGGGCGTGGACCCGCGCTATCGCAGCCTCACCGTCGGCAACATGCTGCTCGATGCGATGAAAAAGCGGCTCGAAAAAACCAGCTTCAAGGAGCGGCGGGTGCAGGTGCCGCCGCTGCCGGAAATGGACAACCTCGGGCTGCTGCGCGGCCTGGACATGACGCAGAAACTCGCCAAGGACAAATACGACACGCAGCTGGAGAAGTGGCAGGGCCGGCTGAATCTGCTGTCGCGCAACAGGAAGTATTTCAAGAAGCACGCGCTGATCCTGCTGTTCGAAGGCTCGGACGCGGCGGGCAAGGGCGGCGCGATCCGGCGCATCACCGGCGCCGTCGACGCGCGTCACTTTCAGGTGGTGCCGGTGGCGGCGCCGACCGAGGAAGAGCGCGCGCAACCCTATCTGTGGCGCTTCTGGCGCCATGCGCCGCGGCACGGGCGCATCAGCATCTTCGACCGCTCCTGGTACGGGCGCGTGCTGGTCGAGCGCGTCGAGGGCTTTTGCGGCGTCGCGGACTGGATGCGCGCCTACAGCGAGATCAACGATTTCGAGGAGCAGCTGGTGCGCGGCGGCGCGATCGTGTGCAAGTTCTGGCTGCAGATCACCGCGGAGGAACAGTTGAAGCGCTTCACGCTGCGGCAGAAGACCAGCTTCAAGCGCTTCAAGATCACCGAGGAGGACTGGCGCAACCGCAATAAATGGGGCGAGTACGAGCAGGCGGTATGCGACATGATAGACCGCACCAGCACCGAGATCGCGCCCTGGACCGTGGTCGAGGCCGAGGACAAGTATTTCGCGCGCGTCAAGATCCTCAGGACTATCGTCGAACGCGTGCAGGCTGCGCTTTGACGCCGTGCCGGACTCGGTGCGCCGCGGCACGGAACGGAATTTCAGGCCGGCCAGCCTTGCAGACGTGGCGCTGCGGCTGCTTGTGCATTCTTCCAGACCCGGTTTACGGATTTGTTGCAGGGGCCTGTCTGCGCCAAGGCGGTTCCGCAGGCGGCGGCTTCAGCCGGCGCTTAGGGCGCGGCCAAGCCTAGTTGGCGGCGAACCGAAAAGCAGTCCTCCGAGCCGGTCTCGAATTCACGGCACACCAGCGGCCGGCTTGTGTAGACACTGCAGTGCGTTTTGATTCCGAGCCGGCCCACCAGCGCGGCGCATCGGCTTCCATGGCACAGCATGCGCCCGTGCTCGAAATCGACCAGTTCATCCGGGATGTCCGCGCCGTCGCCGTCACCGATGAACGCCGGCCAGGACTCCGAGTAGGCGCAGCACGCGCCGCAATCGCGGCAGTCTAGCGACACTTGAGCGCAGTCGTTCGAGTGCTGCCGGCTAGGCTGCAACCGGCTGCGATTTACCGCCTTTTGCCGGTCTGCGCAGCGCTTCCCGCGCGCGCCTGGAGGAAAGCAGCAACACGAATTCCGTGACGTGCGCTTCCGCCTGCAGCTTCGCAAGTTCCTGTTCGTAGACCTGTCTCACTACTGCGAACTCGTGGCCCGTTTCAGTTGCGAGCGTCTCCATTGCTTTGCGGTGCTGCGCTTCCTGATCGGGGTTGGCGTAGAGTTGTGCCATTTAGGTTTTCCTGAGGTTGCCGTTTGTTCTGCTGGCGCCGCATCGGCCGCGCGCGAAGGCGGCATCTCTTGAGCAGAGGAACATAAACGCAGCGCCGGGGGCATTATATTCCGCAGCTCGGAAATCCGCCAACGATGTCGAGAAAGTTTTGCCCAATAGTTGCCATCGGATTAGATGATCACCAGCATACGCGTCGCGGAACGCGATGCCGATCAGACTTGGTTTTTGCGCGGTATGCTCCTGATTGTACGGGGCTATCAGTAGCGTTTCGCGCCCGGCGCGAGGCTCTAGGGCAGGAAGGCGCCGTGCAATCGCGACAGTCTTTGGTCCGACGAACGTCGTGTGACACCTTAATGAAATATTTGTGACGCACAATCATGCCCGCTTCGAATCGCCCGCTTGCGGGTCCGCCGATTTCCTCAAAAAGGGATATGCAAAATCCATGCTCAGCCCATACAAAGGAAAGA
>Ga0307377_10002411_pt1 | contig 22112 bp, 16 predicted proteins | sample TR3MG_FD_202535 | JGI IMG/M metagenome (GOLD analysis project Ga0307377, IMG submission 202535) | Soil microbial communities from Risofladan, Vaasa, Finland - TR-3 | ecosystem: Environmental > Terrestrial > Soil > Coastal area > Acid sulfate soil | place: Finland: Risofladan, Vaasa | collected...
ACCGGCCTTGGCCCACGCCCACGCGACGAGTCCCGAGCAGTCGAAACCGACGCCGGGTGTTTCGCCACCCCACACGTAGGGCACACCGATCTGGCTTTCGGCGGCGTGCAACGCGGCGAGACCCTGGGCCGAACTGCCCACCTGGGCGATTGCGGTGGTGACGGTGGCGCGTTGGATCGCCTCGGTCACCGCGTTGGCCGCGGTCTGACCACCCACCGCCGACGCGGCGGCGATGGCTTGCTCCTCGCCCGCGAGGTCGTGGCGTCGGGCGGATCGGACACCCAGGGAGATCTCGTACGAGATGATCTTGGCGCGTAGGGTACGCGTCACCACCGCCAGGGTGGCGCGCGTGGCGTTCTCGTTGCGGATGTTCTGGGCCAGGAGATTCTCCATGGCGTAGGTCTGCTGCTGGGCCTTGGCCTGCTGCTGGGCGACCTGGCGGATGGTGCTGTCGAGTGACAGCTTCTGGGCCTCGTAGCGATTCTTGATGCGGTTGAGGTCGCCGATGACCTGGCTCTCGTAGACCTTGCGAGCGTCACTTTGAGTGGCGTTCTGATTGAAGATCGAGAGGATCTGAGCGTCCGCCGCCCCCAGGACGTAGGCCAGTACGACCGCCGTCTGAAGCTCCTGGGCGGTCTGGGCGACCGCCGCGCGCTTCTTGACCTCCTCAGCGTGGAGCGAGCGGATGTTGAAGGTGAGGTTGGTCAGTTCCACTTTCGCCGCGTCGTAGGCGTTGGCGGTCGTCTCGCTGGTGCGGCTCTGCTGGGCGAGTTCGGCGGAGAGTTGGCCGATCTCGGCCTGGGTCTGGGCGATCGTCTGTGCGCCCGCGTGGGCGGGCACCAGCAGCAGTGATGCGACCAGGCCGGCCAGTACTACCAGAGGGGTTGATTGAGTCGTGCCCCGACGACGCACGCGAATCATGGATTAAGCCTAGTAAAGCCACCTGGAGGATTGGACCCACCTTCATTGGTTTCCCATGCGTTACGGTTACAACGCCTCGTCTTCGCGTGGGGGCGTAGCCCAATTGGCAGAGGCAGGGCGCTTAAACCGCCTCCAGTGAGGGTTCGAGTCCCTCCGCCCCTACGCGTCGCGCGGGCAGCACCGAAGGAAACGGCCCGATTCACCCCATCGGAGCGCACCCCGCAGTCGCTCGAGTGGTTTGACCGGTGTGATTCTTTAGTAGCGTTGCCTCCGTGGCTAAGAGCGCAGCAGGCAAATGGGTAAGTAGGGTCGGGGCCTCCGGAGGCGGAAAGGCCTATAAGAAGGCTCGGCCGAGCAACTACTACGGGGCACTCGTGCTGATCGTCGTACTCGGACTCATCGCGACCGTCTTTTCGCGCTACGAGTACCAGCACCCTGCGGCCGCCACCCCCGGTACCCCTCCGGCAATCGGCACCACGTGGTACGCCGCACTTTCGATTGAAGCTTGTGGCAAGACGCTGCCGTTCCTCAACGTCGACCCGAACTTCAAGGGTGGCTTCACCGTTCAACCGGAGAACGTCATCAAGATCAGCCCCGTGTCGGCGGCCGACGCCGGGAACAACGCCACGTTGTCCCAGTTCGCCGCGGAGTTCCCGGGCCTACTCGCCAGTTCGACGGAACTGGCCGTCCCCACCGCAACGGGTACTCAGAACGCCGCGACGACCTACAAGAACGGTCAGACCTGTCCCGCCGGATCGAAGTACGCCGGTAAGGCCGGTCAGATCTCGTACGCCTACTGGAACTCCTTCGGTCAGAAGAAGCCAGTGATCACGACGAACCCGTCCTCGATCAAGTTCGTGCAGTACCTGCGCGTGACCATGGCCTTCGAACCGGCCGGCGTCACACCCATGGCGCCGTCGCAGGCCACCGTGAACGCGATGTTCAAGGCGGCCACGGTCACCACGACCACTGTTCCGGCCACGACCCCGACCATCGCACCCGTGACCGTGACGACTGTCAAGGGCACGACGACCTCGACCACGACCGCACCGGGCACGACGACGACGGCACCCAAGGGCTGAGATTGAAGTCGATCATCCTGGTCGGCGGTAAGGGGACCCGGCTACGTCCGTTGACGTACGAGACCCCAAAGCAGATGCTGCCGCTGGTCGGGGTCCCCATGATCCAGTGGGTCTTCGAGATGTTGGCCGAACACGGGGTGACCGATGCGGTCCTCTCGCTCGGGTACCTGCCGGACCGGTTCACCGAGGCCTACCCCGCGAACGTGATCGCCGGCGTGCGCGTCACCTACGCCGTCGAGCCCGAGCCGCTCGATACCGCGGGCGCGATTCGCTTCGCGGCTGAGTTTGCTCAGTTCGACGAGACGTTCCTGGTCATCAATGGTGACGTACTCACCGATCTCGACATCACCCGACTCGTTGCGTTCCACCACCGCAGCGGCGCCGCCGCGACTATCGCACTGCACCCGGTCGAGGATCCGTCGCGGTTCGGCGTCGTGCCCACCACCGCCGATGGTCAGGTGATCGCCTTCGTTGAGAAGCCCTCGCGCGAGGACGCGCCCACGAACCTGATCAACGCGGGCACCTACGTGTTCGAGCCCAGCGTGCTCGACCTCATCGCGCCCACGGGACGCGTGAGTGTCGAACGCGACACGTTCCCTGCGCTCGCCGCCACCGGCGCCCTCTACGCCATGGCCGACGACGCCTACTGGCTCGACACCGGCACCCCCCAGGCCTACATCCGGGCCAATGTTGACATCCTGACCGGCCGCAAGCTTCAGGGTCACCCGAGGGGCGTGGTCGATGGTTCGTGGTGCAGCCCCAACGCGACGATCGACCCCACGGCCCAGCTGATCAATTCGGTGGTTGATGACGGCTGCGTGGTGGGCGCCCACGCCATCATCGAGAACTCGGTCCTGCTACCCGGCGCGATCGTCCAGAGTGGCTGCGAGATCCGGTCATCCATCATTGGTCCGCAAGCGGTGATCGGCAGCCACTCCAAGCTCGGCGCCACGTGTGTCGTGGGGGCCAACGAGCACGTGGCGCCGCTGTCGGAACTATCGGGTGACGTCCGCTTGGGCGGGGTCTGATCAGCGGAACAGGTCGCCGTTCGGTGTACGCACCACATCGCCGGTGATCGAGCCCTCACCGAAGTACGACGGGTCCAGCCCGCGTATGAGTGCGAAGGGCGTGCCGGCAGACTTACCCAACACCAGATTCGCGGCACCCGCGATCTCGTCGACGATGGCGACTTCGGTGACTTCAAGGATTCGTCCGTTGGCGTCGGGGGTGCCGCGCAGGTCGAGGATCGCCTTGATGCCCGCGGCACCGAGGGCCACGTCGGTCACGCCGTTGCGCCAGGCCCGACCGAACGTGTCGGTGACGACGACCGCGACATCGACCTGACGACGCCGGCGGATTTCGGAGCGTATGCGCCGCGCTGAGCGGTCCGGGTCCGTGGGCAGCAGCACCGCCGTGCCCTCGTCGGCATTGGAGTGGTCAATCCCGGCGTTGGCATTGATGAAACCGTGGTGGGTCTCAGTGATCTGCAGCGGTCCCCGCCGACGCAGTATCCGACGGGACTCTTGGGCGATCAGGGCGGCCCGATGCTCGGGCGAACCGTCAAAGGCCACAACGCGCCCTTCGGATTTCGAGACCACCTTGCTGGTGACGATGAGGAGGTCGCGGTCGACCAACGTCAGACCGGAGCGGTCGACACTGTCGAGTACGAGGGCGACGAGGTCGTCGCCGGCACGGACCTCGCCCAGCGAGGGCAGCGCGATGATGCGTAACTCGCTCACGCGAGCACCTCGGTCGCGAGACGCCGGGCGTTCTCCACGGTCGTCATGATCGTGGTGGTCACCCGCACCGTGACGCCGCGGCCCGCGATGGCGTCGACGTGATCTCGATCGGCCTCGTCGATGACCCAGGTTCCGACGAGGCCCCGGTAGAAGTCGACGACGCCGACGCAGCTGACCTCGTGGCCGAGTTCGCCGAGCAGTCGGTCCGCGGGGCCCTTCAGCGCCGCGCCGTCGATGATGGGCGATACCGCCACCACGTCGGCGCGACGCCGCTCGAGCACTTCACGCACGCCCGGGACGCGCAGGATGGGGTCAATCGAGATCAGGGGATTCGACGGCGCGATGACGATCCGCGTCGCGTCTTCGAGGGCGGCGAGGACGTCCGCCGTCGGTCGTGCCGCCTCGGCGCCGGTCACGGCAACCGCGTGGACCCGCACGCCGTGGTGGTGGCGAACAAAGTACTCCTGGAAGCTGAGCCGACCGACCTCGGTCTCGAATTCGGTGGCGAGGGGGTCGTCGGTCACCGGCAGCAGGCGCACCTTCACGCCCCAACGCTGGGACAGTTCCCGGGTCACGTCGGTCTTGGTGGCCCCCTCGCGCAGCCGTTGGGAACGGTAGAGGTGGGTGGCGAGGTCACGGTCACCCAGTCGGAACCAGGCTTCACCACCGAGGTTCTCCAGTTCGGCCATCACCCGCCACGTCTCACCGGCCAGTCCCCAACCGAGTTCGTCGTTGTTGAGTCCGGCGAGGGTGTAGTTGATGGTGTCGAGGTCCGGACAGATGGTGAGCCCGTGCAGGACCAGGTCATCGCCCACGTTCACGATGGCGGTGATCGCGCCGGGGTCCATCACGTCACTGAGCGCTCGCAGCAGACGAGCCGCGCCGACGCCCCCGCTGAGTACCGTGATCACCTCCGAAACACTAGGGGGGCTTGGCTAGCATCATGTGCTGTGAGTGAGAAATCCCTGATTGAAGGTTGGCCCGGTACGCCGAGCGCGATTGCCTTCCGCCTCGACGGGGGGCTCATCGAACGTGTCGTCGAACTCGGGGACCCCGACGAAGTCCGGCCCTGGGCATCGGTGTCGAAGATGGCCGTGTCGCTGGCCTTCGGGGTCGAGAACGACTGGGATCTCCACCCGTTCTCCGAGGCCATCGGCCCCCGGGGGGCCACCATCGCCAACCTGCTCTCGCACAGCAGCGGACTGGGCGCCGAGCGGGACGACCCGACGGTCCCGATCGGCACCAAGCGGGTCTACTCGAACTACGGCATCGACTACGCCGTCGCCGCCATCGTGGGCGAGAATTCGGCCGAGAGCTGGTTGGCGAGTCGCATCCTTCGACCCTTCGGCATGACGACCACTCGACTCGAGGGCCGGCCCGCGGCGGGACTATCCGGCTCGACCAACGACATGATGCGACTCGCGGTGGCCTGGCTCCGACCCGACGGCATCACGCGCGAGACGCGCGACCGGATGACCACTCCGTTCCTGCCCGACCTCGCCGGCATCGTGCCGGGATTCGGACGATTCACGCCCTGCCCGTGGGGACTCGGTCCCGAGGTGCGCGGGAACAAGCAGCACTGGATGGGTGATTGGCCCGCCGACAGTTTCGGTCACTTCGGACAGAGCGGCGCGCTGATGCTGCTCAACGCGCGTGAGCACATTGGCCTCGTGGCGACCAGCAGCGAGCCGTTCGGGCCGTGGGCGGTCAAACTCTGGACGGCCTGGACCAGTGCGATGCGTTCTCGGGCCCTTGGTTCGTGAGTCGGACGTCGCTCCGCGTCGGACTCGACCTCGACGGCTCCCTGGAATCATTGGGCAACTCCATGACCGACCTGGCCGACGCCCTCGAGGCGATCGGAGAGTGTGAACTGGTTCGTTTTCGGACCCAGAACGCGGCTCAGTCGCCCCGCGAGTTCGAGTTGCGCCAGCGCCGCTTGTGGCTGCCACTGTGGCGCCGCAGCCTCGGCCCCTCGCTGGACAGTCTCGTTGGCGGGGTCGATGTCGTGCACGTCGCGGGCGTCGCGACGCCCCCGACCCGTTCGGTCCCGTTAGTGATCTCGGTCGACGACCTGCGCCCCCTACGTGAAGAGACCCATACACACCAGCGCATCGCCCAACTACGCCGTGCGGTGGCTCACGGTGCCCTAATCGTCGCCTCGAGCCGCAGCGCGAGCCACGAGGTCCTGAGCGTGCTCGACGTGCCGCGCAGTCGCGTGGTCGTGGTCCCCCCGGCGGTTCCACACGTGGAACCGACGGTCGCCGGCACCGATCTGGTGGTGAACGTCACCGGACTGGCCGAACTATTCCTGAGCGTGGCGCCGGCGCTGGTCGACTTCGCCCATCGTCACGCGACGCGGGTGGTGGCCCTCACCAGCGACGACGTGGGGGCGAAGGTGCGCTCGAGTGGCTTGGCGGTCCTGGTGCGCAACCGTCGCGACGCGCGTGAGGCGCTCGCCAACGCGCGGGTCGTGATGCACTTGTCCGATGGGGCACGGTTCCCCTCCTTCGCCATCGCGGCCCTGTCGGCGGGGGTGCCCACCATCGCACGCTCGACCAGCATCAACCGCGAACTGCTCGGCGGCGCCGCGTCGCTGATGTCGTCGTACGACGACGTGCCCGAGACCCTCGAGGACCTGTGGGGCAACGAATCGCTGCGCTCGATCATGATCAGCGCGGGGTATTCGCGCGCGGTGGACTTCGCCCCCGCGACGGCGGCTCGGGCGTACCTGGCCCTCTACACCGACGTCGTGCGAGGCTGGTCGTCATGAGTCCGCGCGTCACGTTGAGCCTCGATCAGCTCTATCGGCGCCAGCCGGGCGGCATCGGGACCTACGTGCGCGGTCTCGCCTTCGGCCTCGCGTCCCTGACCGATCTGGAGTTGACCGTCACGGGTCTCGCGCCGCGCGGCGCCGTTCCCGATGAAGTGGCCGGTCTGCCGCTTCACCGAGTCGAAGCGCCATTCGCACTGGGCGTCCTCACGAGGCTGTGGCCGCACTGGGCTGTGGGGGTGCCCCGAGACGCGCAGGTGGTCCACGCGACGTCGATGGCCGGCCCCTTCGGTGGGGGGGTCCGCAACGCCGTGCACTCGGTCGCGATGCATGATGTGCTCTGGCGTGACGAACCCGGGGCGAGCACGCCGGCGGGCATCCGCTTCCACGAGCGGCGCCTCGAGTTGATCCGGAGTCGGCCCGAGTTGCGGGTCCTGACCTCGTCACCCAGTCTCAAGGACCGATTGATCGGACTCGGCGTCGATGATTCGCGAATCCACCCGGTGCGCCTCGGCGTCGACGACGACCAGGTCGAAGCGGCACCGTCCGCTGCGGTGGCGTCCCTGTTGGCCGAGCACGGGGTCGTCGGCCCCTTCACGCTCTACGCCGGCACCCGAGAACCGCGCAAGAACCTCGAACGGCTGGTCGAGGCCCACCACGCCGCGCGGGCCACCGACGCCCGCCTCGGTCCCCTGGTCCTCGCGGGACCGAGCGGCTGGGGAGCGGTGCCCACGGGCGATGCGGTCACCGTGGGGCTGGTGTCTCGGGCCATGCTGAAGGGCCTCCTGCGCGACGCGACGGTCGTTGCCTACGTGGCCCGGGCCGAAGGCTGGGGGCTGCCACCGGTCGAGGCGCTGCACGCGGGTACCCGGGTGGTCGTCAGCGACACCACCCCGAGCGTCGCGCACAACAGCGAAGTCATCCGCGTCGATCCGCTCGACGTCGACGCCATCGCCCACGGACTGCTGGCGTCGCTCGAACTCGGTGTCGATGAATCGTCAGCCCACCGGCGCCGGGCCTCGGTCGCCGACCTCACGTGGCGAAATTCCGCGCTCGACCACCTGGCGGGTTGGCGATGAGACTCGGCCTCGATGTCTCCGCGGTGCCGCCGCGGGTGGCCGGTGCGGGTCGCTACGTCGTCGAGTTGGCGCGACGGCTGCCCGCTCGCGGTGTCGAGACGACGCTCGTGACGCGTCGCAGTGACGCCGATCGGTGGCGGACGTGGTCACCCGATTCGACGCTCGCCGCTGTCGTGCCCGACGGGCGAGCCCCGCGGCTCGTCTACGAGGCCTGGAAGCTCGGCGTGGGGCCGGCGGCGAGTGGCGTGGACGTGTGGCATTCGCCGCATTACACGATGCCGCACCGGCGCCTGCGCCCTACGGTGGTGACGATCCACGACCTGACGTTCTTCAGCAATCCCGAATGGCACGAGCGCTCGAAGGTCACCTTCTTTCGACGCGCCATCCTCTACGCGGCCCGGCACGCTGACGTCCTGATCAGCGTGAGTGAGTTCACCGCTCGTCAGCTCGATCACCTGATCCCCGACCACGCGCCGGTCGTCGTGGCCCCCCACGGCGTCGACCTCGATACCTTCCGCCCTCAGGGTGACCATGATGAGGCGCGTCTCGCCGGTCTCGGGTTGGCCGCCGATACGCCGTACGTCTTCTTCCTCGGCACCTTCGAGCCGCGCAAGGGTCTCGACGTTCTCCTCGACGCGTTTGAAGTCGTGGCGAGCATGCATCCCGACGTGGAACTGTGGCTGGCGGGACAGGTCGGCTGGGGTCTCGAGCAACTCGATGCGCGTATCGCCGGTCACCCGGCGGCCCGCCGGATTCGTCGCCTGGGGTTCGTGGACGAAGCGGTGCTTCCGGCGCTGCTGCGCCGGGCGAGGTGCGTGGCCTATCCGTCACGAGGTGAGGGATTCGGTCTGCCGGTACTCGAGGCGATGGCGTGCGGCTCGCTGGTCGTGACCTCGAGCGACACCGTGATGTCCGAGGTGGCGGGGGACGACGCGGTCTTCGCCACACCGGGCGACGCGACGGCGCTGGCGACGGCGGTGCTCACCCAACTCGACCGCGACGACGATAATCGACGCACGCTGGGCCAGCGGGCGCGGTCGCGCGCCGAGCACTTCACGTGGGAGGCTTCGGTAACCATGCATCTCTCCGCTTACGACCTCGCTCGAAAAGGAACGTGACGTGCGCGCCTTCGTCACCGGTTCGCAGGGGTTCGTCGGTCGACACTTGATTCGCCACCTCGAATTGAGCGGTGACCACGTGGTCGGAGTCGACCGTGACGACGTCGACGTGACCGACCTTGACCAGTTACGCGCCGCGGTGCTCGCCGCGAAGCCCGACGTCGCCTATCACCTGGCGGCGTTGACGCACGTGGGCGAATCCTGGGCCGATCCGGTCGAGTACACACGTGTGAACGTGCTCGGCACGAAGTACCTGCTCGACGCCGTCCACGAAGCGGGTGTGGGCACGACCGTGGTCCTCGTCAGTTCGGCCGACGTCTACGGCGTGGTGAGCGAGACGGACCTGCCGATCCACGAAGACTTTCGCGTGGCCCCGGCGAACCCCTACGCGTCGAGCAAGGTCGAGGCCGAGCACGTGGCCCACGAGATGGTGCGCCAGCGCGACCAGTCCGTGGTCATCGCCCGCCCGTTCAATCACCTCGGCCCCGGCCAGTCGGAACGGTTCGTCGTACCGGCCCTGGTGAGTCGTCTGCTCGACGCCGTGCGTGACGGGCTCGACGAGATACCGGTCGGCGACCTCAGTACGCGGCGCGATTTCAGTGACGTGCGTGACGTGGTGCGCGCGTATCGGCTGCTCGCGCAGTACGGGGCACGGGGCGAGACCTACAACGTGGCCTCGGGCCACGACGTGGCCCTGTCGGACATCGCCGCCCAACTGGTCGAGGAACTGGCTCCGGGGATGCGTTTGGTCCCCGACGAGTCATTGATGCGACCGATCGAGATTCCGGTGATGCGGGGGAGTTTCGAGCGTCTGCACGAGGCCACGGGTTGGGAACCGACCATACCGTTGAGCCATTCGCTGCACGACGTGATCGAGGACCTTCGGGCCCGCCGGGCGTAAGGTCCAGAATTCGTTGAATTCTTGGAGCCCGGTCGGCGCAGGGCCAGTCGGAAACGGGACCCGGGGCCAACTAGCCTTGAGGAACTGTGGAATCTCGTGCTCCGGCCGTTGTCGCCGTCGTCGTTACCACTGGTTCCGGGCCAGGACTCGAGGCGACAATCGCTTCTCTCGCGACCCAGAACTACGAGGAACTGAGCCTGCTCGTCGTGGCGAACGGGGAGGCCGAACACGTGCCGGCTCGGGTCGCCGCAATCGCGCCCAACACCTTCGTGCGGGTGCTCGACGAGAACCGAGGTTTCGGGGCCGCGTGCAACGAGGCGGCCCTCATGGTGGAGGGTTCGGCGTTCTTCCTCTTCTGCCACGATGACGTTCGCCTCGAACCCGACGCCGTGCAACTCATGGTCGAATCGGCCTTCCGCACCAACGCCGGCATCGTCACGCCCAAGGTCGTCTCGTACGACGACCCCATGGTGCTGCTGCACGTAGGTCAGACCTGTGACCGATTCGGAGTGGTGCACGAGCGCTGCGAGCTGGGTGAGATAGATCACGGCCAGCAGGACCTGGAGCGCGACGTCTTCGTCGCGCCGGGCGGGGTGACCCTGGTTCGGTGCGACCTCTTCGCGACCTTGCGGGGATTCGACCCCCTGATCTCGGTACTCGGCGAGGATCTCGACCTGTGCTGGCGGGCTCAGATCGCGGGTGCGCGAATCGTGGTCGCACCGCAGGCAAAGGTCGCGCACCGTGAGACGGTCGCCACCGGCGAGCGGCCCGTGACGGCGCTGGGCGTGCGTCGGGCCAGTCGCCAGGACCTGCAGCGTCGACACCAGTTGCTGGTGGTGGCGTCGGGATGGGGTCGACTCAACACCCTCGGAGCGCTGGCGCTTCTGTTCGTGATGGACACGATGGAAACACTGCTCGCCGTTCTCGGCCGCGACACCGACCGGGTAGGCGCGATCCTCGGTTCGTGGCGCTGGGTGGCAGCCCATCGCCGTCAGGTCCACGAACGGCGTCGCCAGTGCAACGACGCCCGGGTGTTGTCCGACGCTGAACTGCGCCGTCTACAGGTGGGTGGAGCGAGCCGACTCAAGCGCTTCTTCTTCACGTTGCTGCGCGAGGGACTGGACCGGGCTCGTGGCATCTTGCCGCCAGAGACACACCACCTCCTGCCCACCGACGAGGAGATCGACGGCGTCGGATTCGCCGCGGCATTCTCCGAGGACGAGGAATTCGACGAGATTCCCGAGAGTCCGATGCTGGAGTTCCGTACGCGCCCGTCACGCATACTCACCTCGTTCCGATCCCAGGCCGCCGTCGTGACCATGGTCCTGCTCCTCTGGCTGCTCGGTTCGCGCAACCTCGTCGCCATGCATCTGCCGCTCATCGGTCGGCTCGCTCCGCTGGATTCGTGGTGGTCGATGTGGCGGCATTTCTTCGCTTCGTGGACCCCGAGCGGGGTGGGGTCGGGTACGCCGGGAATGCCGGGTTTCGGCGTCCTGGGCGTTGCGGGAACCTTCGTGTTCGGGCGCATGGGGATCCTCCCGCGCATCGCCCTGATCGCCGCGGTTCCGTTCGGCGCGCTCGGCGTCAGTCGGTTGCTGGGCGGTCGCGTGTCGAATCGGGCCCGCGTCATCGCCTCGATTGCCTACCTGGCCATGCCGGTCGGGCTCAACATGATCGGCGGCGGCCGTGTCGACGTGCTGCTCGTGGTGGCGTTCGTGCCCTACATCGTGCGCCGCCTCTTCGAACTGATGGACGTACCGGGATTCCGTACCCGGCCCTACTCCAGTCAGACCCCCTTCGGCCATCGGGGTTGGCGCACCACCGAAGCGGGTCAGCGAATGGTGGCCGTGATGTTGATTGCGCTGGTGACCGCGATGGCCCCGGCGACACTGGTACTCGTGGCGATCACGGTGGCCGGCGTCGCCATCGCGCGCTGGTTCGAACCCGATGCCGAGAGCCGTTCGCCCGGCTCGTGGCGGCTGCTCGGTTCGCTGGTCTTCAACGTGGCGATCTTCCTGCTACCACTGAGGGTCTTCGGACTCGCCCGTGGGCCCTGGTCGACACCGACCTTCGCCGACGTGGTGCGTGGGGTCGACGGCGGTTTCGGCGCGGGATGGGTCGGCTGGCTGTTACCCGGCGCCGCGCTGCTCGGCTTGATGCTGTGCCGCGGCGCCCGGCGTCCGATCGCGGCCAAAGTCGCGACGATCACGGTGCTGACGCTGCTCGTCGCCACGCTCGACACGCACCACTGGATGGGTTCGTTCGCCCCCGACCTCGATGTCTTGCTCGCGCTCTACTCATTGATGGTGGTGGTGTTGATCGGGCTGGGCGTCAGCGCACTCGAGAACGACCTGCAGCAGGTCGGATTCGGTTGGCGTCAGATCTCGGCCGGCCTGATGGTCACGGCCCTGCTGGTGGCGATCGTGCCCTTCGCCGCGAGTTTCGCCAGCGGACGCTTCGACCTACCCACCACTAGCGTCGCCCAGTCGCTCAGCACCCTGAGCCCCTCGAATCAGGGCGGATATCGGGTGTTGTGGATCGGCGACCCGTCAGTCCTCCCGCTCGCGGGCTGGTCGGTGGCGCCCGGCGTCGAAGCCGCCACCTCGATGAACGGACTGCCTTCGGGCAGCGCGCTCTTCGTGCCGCCCGACTCGGGGACTTCGGACGTCCTGCTGTCGGCCGTGCAACTGGCCCTGGAGGGTCGTACGGTGCGACTGGGCCAACTGCTCGCACCCGCCGGTATTTCGACGATCGTCGTGATGAATGCCGCCGCCCCAGAGTTGTCGGGGGTGCAGAGCGTTCCGGTGCGACCCGTGCCCAACCTCCTGCTGTCAGAACTCAGTCGTCAGACCGACTTGTCGCTCGTGCTGCAGACCAAGGCGGTCGAGGTCTTCTCCAATTCGCTCTTCCACGGCCTCGTATCAATGGCCACCTCGCAGTCCTCGACGTTCCATCCGGTCTTTCCGAACGGGACCTTGGAGGGACCGGTCGCCTCGGGTTCGACGGTGGTGGCCGGGCTCGCGCCGGCGGGCGCCTTCTCGCTCGACGTGAACGGGATTCCCAGCCCCCGCAGCACCCAGGGCACCTGGACTCCCTTCTACCAAGTGGGCAACCACGCCCAGACGCCGACCGCGAAGCTGGTGCTGCACCAGTTCCCCCTGAACGGCCTGCTGGCCCTCTTCACTCTGGCCCTGTGGGCCGTCGTGTGGCTGGGCTTCGGTTGGATCCAGCGCCTCGAGTGGATCTTCACCGCGCGGCGACGCGAACTCGCGGTCGTGCGTCATCGAAGGGCCAAGGCCGATGAGTAGGCGTCGGCGCTTCCCGTTGCTACCGGTCTTAGCCCTGGTGCTGGCGGCCACCGGGGTCGTGGGGACCTTGGATCGACCGAGTAATCCGTCGGTCCAACCCAGCGTGCTCGCCGCGGGCAACAAGGTCGAATCGACCGCGCTCTACTGCACTGGCCTCACGAGCGCGAAGTACGGTGCGGTCGGTCGGGTCACGCTCATCAACACCACGGGCGAGTCCCGTGGAGTAACCGTGAGTGCGTCCTCGAACACCGGTCAGCGCTGGACGACCGAACTGCATGTGGCGGGCTACTCGTCACAGGTGATCCGTCCCGGCGACCAACTGACGGGCGACAGCTATGGCTTGACCGCGCTGGTGGGCGGCGGGGGGGTCATTGGCGTCGTCTCGACCACCGCGCGCGGTGCCGAGGCGCCGTGCATCACCACCGGCGAGACGACGTGGTACGCCGCGGGTTTTGACACCACGGTCGGCTCGAACGCCGCGCTGTCGATCTACAACCCGACCGCGACGCCGGCGGTACTCAACGTGACGACCTATTCGTCATCGGGCTTCAACGCGCCGGCCCCGTTTCAGGGTCTGTCGGTCGGACCCCACGCTCAGGTCCGCCTCGATCTGGGTACCCAGATCGTCGCCACGCCCAACGTCGGGGTGCGCGTGAACGTGTTGCGCGGCGTGGTGGATGTCGTCGGGGTGCAGCGCTCGGGCTCGCGGGTGTCCTTCAATTCGGGCTCGACAGCGGAGACTACCGCGGTCCTTTTCCCCAGGGTTACCACCGCCAACAATGCGGTGGCCCAGATCCGCGTCGCCAATCCCGGCCCGCTTCCCGCCGACGTGACGCTGCGCGTGGCGCTGGCGCCCTACAAGGTGAGTCCCCTGGTCGAGACGGTGCCGGCGTACTCCTCGGCGCTCATCAAGGTGACTCCCAACCCGGCGATCCCGGCGGCGGGGTACGCGTCGGTGCAGATGAGTTCGACCCAGCCAGTCTTCACGGCGCTCGCCACAGGCACCAGTGCCGGCACGTGGCTTTCGCCGCCGGGGACGCTGTCAGCGCGTTATCTCATCAGCGACATCTACGGCCAGGGCTATGACGCGGCGGCGCTCAGCAACGTGTCGTCCCACTCGGCCAAGGTCGATGCACTGATCATGGATCGTCCAGGGCAGACGCCTTCGCGCCACAGCGCAACGCTGGGCGCCAACTCGACCGAGGACTTCACCAGCCTCTTCGGTCAGGACCTCAAGGGCAAGATCGTCATGCTGGTCGCGGGGGCTCCGGTATTGCAGGTGACGCTCACTCTGCCGACCAATCCGATCGGCGGCATCGTGATTGAGCCGTTAGACGGCCGGTAACGTCGGCGGCTGCCAGCCCGGAGTCTGAGCCGGTGTCGTGGGACTGGCCGGCGTCGCACGACGTGTGGCCGCTGAGGACGATCCCACACCGGTGAGCGAACTGACGGTCTTGCTTCCCTCCGGGTGCACGGGCTCGCCGTGGGCCTCGTCGATGAGCCGTGCGGCCGTCTCTCCGTCGATCGTCTCGTGCTCGAGCAACGCCCGGGTGAGTGACTCCAAGCCACGACGGTGCAACGTGAGCACCTCGATGGCCCGCGACTCCTGCTCTCGCAGAATTCGTTCGACCTCGTCATCGATGACCTGAGAGGTGTGGTCCGAGTAGTCGCGTGTGTGCATCAGGTCCTCTCCGAGGAACACCTGATTGTTCGCGCCCCACGCCATCGGTCCGATCTCTTTGGACATGCCCCACTCGCGAACCATGCGTCGAGCCAATTCAGTATTGCGCTGGAGGTCGTCAGCCGCCCCCGTCGAGAGGTCACCGTAGACCAGCAACTCCGCGACTCGGCCCCCCATACGCATGCAGAGCGAGTCCTCGAGGTGCTGGCGCGCCATGATGTGGCGGTCCTCCTCGGGCAGCGTCATCGTGACGCCGAGCGCCATGCCACGGGGGATGATCGTGATCTTGTGCAGGGGGTCGGTCTTGTCGAGCACGTACGCGAGCAGCGCGTGGCCACTCTCGTGAAAGGCGATGCGCTCGCGCTCGTCGTCCATCAGGACCATCGTGTCGCGCTGCTGACCCATCATGACCCGGTCACGGGCCGATTCGAAGTCCTCCATGCCAATGGTGACCGAGTGTCGGCGCACGGCGTGCAGGGCGGCCTCGTTCACCAGGTTTGCCAGATCGGCGCCACTCATCCCGGGCGTGCCGCGGGCGACCATCTCCAAGCTCACTGAGGGGTCGAGGGGTTTGTTCTTAGCGTGCACTGCCAGGATCGGCAGTCGTTCCTCGAGGTCGGGCAGGGGGACCACGATCTGGCGGTCGAAGCGACCCGGACGCAGTAGCGCCGGGTCGAGCACGTCGGGACGGTTGGTCGCCGCGATGACGACAACGCCTTCGGAGGGGTCGAACCCATCCATCTCGCTCAGCATCTGGTTGAGCGTCTGCTCGCGCTCGTCGTGCCCGCCACCGACACCGGCGCCGCGCTTACGACCGATCGAGTCAATCTCGTCGATGAAGACGATGGCCGGGGCCTGCTTGCGAGCGGTGGCGAAGAGGTCGCGCACACGACTGGCGCCCACTCCGACGAACATCTCCATGAAGTCAGAACCCGACACCGAGAAGAACGGCACGCCGGCCTCGCCGGCCACGGCACGGGCGAGCATGGTCTTGCCGGTGCCCGGCGGGCCGACCAGCAGGATCCCCTTGGGAATCAGGGCGCCAATCTCGCGGTAGCGCGACGGGTTCTTCAGGAACTCGACGACCTCGTTGATCTCCTGCTTGACGCCGAAGTACCCGGCGACGTCGGCGAAGGTGGTCTTCGGGCGGTCCTGGTTGAACTGCTTGGCCTTGGAACGACCGACCGACATCATCCCGTTCATCTGGCCCCGGGCCTGGCGGCTGGCGAACATCATGAAGGCGCCGAAGATGAGGATCCAGATGAGGTAGGGCAGGAAGGTCGAGGCGAAGCCCGACGGGTTGGCGAAGGTGACGTTGACGTTGTTGGTGCGCAGCAGGTTCACTTCATCGGAGATGGCCGGCGCCGGACCATTGGCGGTGTAGTTCGTGCCATCGCTCAACTGTCCGGTAATCACGCCACTTGAGTTGTTGATGCTGGCCGAAACGACGCCCTGAGTACGCGCTTCGTGGATCAGTGTCGAATAGGAGATCGTCTTGACGGTCTTGGTGGCGAAGAGCGACGGAATCAACAGCACGCCCAGGACGAAGGCGATGATCGCGATCGTGACCAGACGGCGACGACCTTCTGGCGTCATGGGCTTGTCGGTGCCCGGCAGGAATTTCTTGAAACCGGACTTCTCATTCAACGGTGTGCTCACCCAACCAATCTAGAGGTGTTTTGTCACATATCGGCGAGCAGGCCCGGACGTGCGGGTCGCCTTGTTAGCGTTGAGCCCTGTGGACCCCCTGACCGTCGCGAGAGTTGAGGGCCGACCGCGGGTCGGGGCCATCCTGGTCGCCGCCGTGTTGGGGTTCCTCGGAGGTCAGGTCGCGGCCATGGCCTTGACCATCATCGCGGTCCAGTTGACCCACTTCCCGGGGGGACTGACCGCGCTGGGACGGGCCACGTCGCCCCCATGGTGGGCCAATGCCCTAGGCCTGCTGGGCCTATGGAGCGGTTTCGGCGCCGCCATCTACTTCGCCTCCACCCAGGGGAACCTGCGTCCTCTGGCGCACCAGTGGCGCCTGCGCCCCAGCGACGTCGGATTCGTCGCGCTCGGCGTTGCGTGCCAGGTCGTCGTCGACCTCGCGTACCGGCCACTGCATCTCCACGACCTGAACCGGCCGACCAACCATCTGTTCAACTCGGCCCACGGTCCGACCTTCGTGCTGCTGGTCGTGATGACGGTCGTCTTCGCCCCGGTGATGGAGGAGTGGCTCTTTCGGGGGGTCATCTTCCGCGCGGTCAGCGAAGGCTCGAACCGACCGGGTCGTCGGGCCGTGGTGAGCGGCGTGCTCGTGAGCGCCGGGCTGTTCGCCTTGGCCCACGCCGAAGTTGTGCAGTTCGCGGGTCTCGCGTTCCTTGGCGTGGTGCTCGCCGTCGTCATGCAACGCACCCACCGCCTGACGCCGAGCATCGTCACCCACGTGTCGTTCAACGCGGTCGCCGTGATCGCGCTCATCTCCCAACGCGCGGGGCATTGACGTGCGACGGCTGCGCTCGCTCGCCACGCCGCTCGGCATCATCGACGCGACCGTCGTCCTCGCCGTCGTCTTCGTGACGCTCTGGTCGCTACACCCCTCGTTGCTGTTGTCGTCAAGTCTGATCACCGGAGGTGACACGGGCGCCCACGTCGCGCTGCCGGCGTACCTGCGGACCCAGGGTGACCTGTTCAATCTCACGCCGTGGTACCCGGGCTGGTTCGCGGGCATGCCCGCGTACACTTATTACTTCATCCTGCCCGACGTTCTCGCCACGCTCGCCAGCTACGTCATCAACTTCGCAGTCGCGTTCAAGCTCGCGACGGTGCTCGGTTCGGTGCTGATGCCGGTGGGCGCCTACGTCATGGGTCGACTCTTTCGGGCCCCGCGCCCCATTCCGGCGGCGCTCGCCATGGCGACGTTGCCGTTCCTCTTCGACGCCTCGTACACCATCGACGGAGGAAACCTGTTCTCGACGATGGCCGGCGAATACGCGTTCTCGCTGTCGCTCGCCGTCGGGTTGATCGCCATCGGACTGTTCGCCCGTGGGGTGCGCACGGGCCGAGGGTACTGGCTCGCCGCGTTGGCACTCAGCACGACCCTGGCGGCGCACGTGCTGCCGTGGCTCTTCGTCATCGCCGCCGTCGGGGTGCTCGTGATCTTCGAACTGCTGCAGCGTCGGGGCATCGGCGATCCGCGCGACGTCGTGATCCGGGGTGATTACGTTCGGCCGTTCCGATTCGCCCTGGGGGCGGGACTGCTCTCGGGCGCGCTGTCGGCGTGGTGGCTGCTGCCGTTCGTGACTACCCAGAACCTGACCAACTCCATGGGCTACACCAACGACAGCGTGGCGACTCCGAGGGCCATCTTCACGATCCTGGGCTGGTTCAACACCACCGGAGGTGCGGCGGGCGACCGCTGGGTGATCGTGGCGGCCGCGCTGGCGCTGATGGTGGCCTTCGGGGTCCGTGACCGGCTCGGTATGTTCCTCACGTCGCTCGCGTTGTTGTCGCTGGGGGCCTTCGTCTTCGACCCACAGAGCGTCATCTGGAACGAGCGCCTCGTCCCGTTCTGGTTCATCATGATCCACCTCAGCGCCGGTTGGCTCGTCGGCTTTCCGTTGACCCGCTACGTGACCTGGACCCGACGTCGCCGATCGGCGCGCGCCGTGGCGGACGTCGAGCCGCCATTCGAACCCGTGCCGGCGGTCGACGCCGCCTTCGACGACGCCACCGTCCTGGAGCCGACGGAGTCAGCGTTCAACGATCACGAGGTGGCGGCTCCCGATGACGGCGAGACCGCCGAAGTGCGCACCGAGCGGCGTACCGTGCGCGCGACGGTCGCCATCGCGGTCCTGGGCCTCGCCTCGGTGGTGCCGGGTTTGATTCCGCCAGTCGCGTCGGCGCTCGGTCTGCACACTGCGGGCAATCAGGTGAGCAGTTGGGCCCAATGGAACTATTCGGGTTACCAGAACAAGCCCGCCTGGCCCGAGTACCACGACCTGATCACCACGATGGGCCGGGTGTCGAGCCGGTACGGCTGTGGACGGGCGATGTGGGAGTACAACAGCTCGCTCAACCGGTTCGGGACACCCATGGCCCTGATGCTGCTGCCGTACTGGACCAATAATTGCGTCGACTCGATGGAGGGTCTGTTCTTCGAGTCCTCCGCGACCACGCCCTACCACTTCCTCGATCAGGCCGAACTGAGCGCGTCGCCCAGCAACCCCCAAGTCGGTCTGCCCTACGGACAACTCGACGTCGCGCTCGGGGTGAAGCACCTCCAGATGCTGGGCGTCAAGTACTTCATCGCCTTCTCCCCGTTGGTGATCGCCCAGGCCGACGCCGACCCCAGTCTGCGGTTCGTCGGCCAAACGAAACGCTGGCCCACGCCGGGGGTGCGCTGGCGCGTCTACCTGATCAAGAACAGCCCGTTGGTCCAACCGCTCACGAATCTGCCCAACGTGGTCGCCGGTCTCGCCAGTCGCGTCGGTTGGCTCGAGGCCAACACCCAGTGGTGGCTCGCCCCAAACCTCTGGCCCACCGTCGCCGCCTCGAGCGGCCCGCCCCAGTGGCCCCGTGCCAGCTCGGTCGCGGCCATGTCCACGACGCCCGCGCCCAAGGACGCGGTGAGTCGGGTGCGGGTGGCGACTCAGTCGGTCTCGTTCCACGTGAGCACGCTCGGGGTGCCGGTGCTCGTCAAGATCTCCTACTTTCCCCGGTGGCACGCCACGGGGGCGACGGGCCCCTATCGAGTGAGCCCCAACCTCATGGTCGTGGTACCGACCGCGCACGAGGTGACGCTTGACTACACGACCACTCCGGCGCTCAGCCTGGCCAACGTCATCAGCAACCTCACGGCCGTCGTGGGCGTGTCGGTGCTATTACTGGCCTGGAGAAGACGGCGAAATACTCGCCAGTAGAGTGGTCATTCGTGGACACCAAGGCGATTTTCAAGGCGTACGACATCAGGGGAACGTACCCTGACCAGATTGATGAGCGACTCGCTCGTGCCGTTGGTTCAGCCTTCGCCACCTTCGCCGCCGTGCCCCGAATCGTCATCGCGCGCGACATGCGCCCGTCGGGCGTGGCCCTGTGTGACGCGTTCGCCGAGGGTGCGCGTTCCGTGGGAGTCGCGGTCACTGACCTCGGTCTGGCGTCGACGGACTTCCTCTACTTCGCCACCGGTCACCTCGATGCGCCCGGTGCCATGTTCACCGCCTCGCACAATCCCGCCCAGTACAACGGCATCAAGCTCTGCCTCGCCGGAGCGCGACCCGTCGGGGTCGAGACCGGTCTCGCTGAGATCGAGGCGATGACCAAGACCTTCTACGACCGGCCGGCTTCGGGGGAACTCGCGGCGCTGGAGAGTCTCGACCTGATGGACGAGTGGGTCGCCCACGTGCACTCCTTCGTCGACGTGAAGTCGCTGGGTCCGATCAAGATTGTCGCCGACACCGCGAACGGCATGGGCGGCCTCGTCGCACCCAAGGTCTTCGCCGGGCTGCCCTTCCGTGTCGAGATCCTGTACGGGGAACTCGACGGCACGTTCCCGAATCACCCCGCCGACCCGCTCAACCCTGAGAATCTTCGCGACCTCCAACGTCGCGTGCTCGAGAGCGGGGCCGACGTGGGGCTGGCCTTTGACGGCGACGCCGATCGGGTCTTTCTCATCGACGAGAAAGCGCAGCCGGTCAGTGGTTCAACGACCACGGCGATGGTCGCCGCCGCCATGCTGAGGCGCCACCCTGGCGCGACCATCCTCTACAACCTGATCTGCTCGAAGTCCGTGCCCGAGGTGATCGGGGAGAACGGAGGGGTCGCGGTACGGACCCGCGTGGGCCACAGTTACATCAAACAGGTCATGGCCGACACCGGTGCGGTGTTCGGCGGCGAGCACTCGGGCCACTACTACTACCGCGACAATTACCGCGCCGATTCGGGCATCATCACGGCCATGGTGGTCCTCGAACTGCTGAGTCAGTCGGGGTCATCGATGTCTGAGTTGGCCCGCCCATTCATTCGTTACAGCGATTCCGGTGAGATCAACACGGTCGTGGACGACCCGGCGGCGGTGGTGGCGGCGATGGCCGAACACCTGCGCGGCGGAGCCGCCACTCTCGACACCCTCGATGGCCTGACGGCCGACTTCGGCGACTGGTGGTTCAATCTGCGCCCGTCGAACACTGAACCGCTGCTGCGGTTAAACGTCGAGGCCCCCGATGACGCGCAGTGTCACGCGCGGGTCGACGAGGTTCTCACGATGATCAAGGAGTTATGACCGTGGCGCTCGACGCTTTCCTACTCACCCTGCTCGAAGACCCCGTCGACCACGGGGACCTGCTCTACGTGGCGTCGGCCAACGTGCTCTACAACCCGCGTCGGCGCGTGGCCTACGAGGTGCGCGACTCGATCGCCGTGCTGCTACCCGACGAGTCGCGCACGGTCAGTGACGAGGAGGACGCGGCGTGGACGAGCGACCCCAGCGCGGTACGCACGGGGCGTTGACCACCGGAGCGCTCAGTCCAGGCGCTCGACGATCATGGCCATGCCCTGACCGCCACCGACGCACATCGTCTCCATGCCGAACCGCTTACCCGAGTCCTCGAGGGAGTTGAGCAGCGTGGTCATGATGCGCGCTCCCGTCATGCCAAAGGGGTGACCCAGGGCGATTGCCCCACCACGGATGTTCAGTTTGTCCATGCTGATCCCGAGGTGCTTGGCACTCGGCAACACCTGAGCCGCGAAGGCCTCGTTGATCTCGACCAAATCGATGTCGTCGATGGTCATTCCGGCGCGTCGCATGGCCTGACGGCAGGCCTCGACTGGACCGAGACCCATGATCTCGGGGTTGAGACCGCTAACGCCGCTCGCCACGATGCGCGCCAGAGGCTTCAGCCCGAGTTCACGGGCCCGGGTGTCGCTCATGACGATGACCGCTGCGGCCCCGTCGTTCAGTGGACAAGCGTTGCCCGCCGTGATCTTGCCGCCTTCTCGAAACACTGGTTGCAGGGAGGCGAGCTTCTCGAGGGTGGTGCCGGCGCGCGGGCCATCGTCCTTGGAGACGATCGTCCCGTCGGGCAGGGTCACCGGGATGATCTCGCGCTCGAAGAAACCGTTCAACTGGTGGGCGACCGCGAGCTCTTGACTGCGAACGGCGAACTCGTCCATCTCGCCGCGCGAGACGTTCTCGACCTCGGCGACGTTCTCGGCCGTCTGACCCATGGCGATGTAGATGTCGGGCAAACCCTCCTGGGGCGACCAAGGCTCACCGGCCTTTTCGGCGCGACGCTGACTGCGCGCGATCGCTTCGTCGAAGAGGGGGTTCATGGCCTTGCCGCTGTCCGAGGCTCCGCTGGCGAACCGCGACACGGTCTCGACACCGGCGGCGATGAAGACGTCGCCCTCACCGGCACGGATCGCGTGGGCCGCCATGCGAATCGTCTGGAGTGACGAGGAGCAGTAGCGGTTCACGGTGACCCCGGGGACGTTGGGCAGTCCCGCGAGGATCGCCGCGACGCGAGCCACGTTG
>Ga0307377_10002413_pt1 | contig 22096 bp, 41 predicted proteins | sample TR3MG_FD_202535 | JGI IMG/M metagenome (GOLD analysis project Ga0307377, IMG submission 202535) | Soil microbial communities from Risofladan, Vaasa, Finland - TR-3 | ecosystem: Environmental > Terrestrial > Soil > Coastal area > Acid sulfate soil | place: Finland: Risofladan, Vaasa | collected...
TCTTATAGAGTGACGGGAAGTCATTATAAATATCAAACAGCCCTTGTAAAAGGAAATTGTTTAGAGTTTAGAATTCCAAGCAAATTTGAGAGCGTTAAACAAATGATGAGACGATACGAGTTGTTTTATGAGTTGGTTAATTTTTCAATCAACAATCAGAACACTAGCTTTAAAGCATTCTTGAAACACATCAAGCCAATTATATTGTCAATGTATAGTGGAGACGTGGCAAAGGTTGATTTGGTGATGAATTTATCGGTACATTTTCAGAAATTCATTGATACGGGAGTGATTCACGAAAGCATAGCAGAGTTCTTAGGGTGAAACCTAAGGGCTTTGCCCGTCCACGAGTGAGTGCTCGTGCTGATGAGCCAAAAATGGCGAAACGGAAACCAATTTAAAACATTCAATATGAAGGCAGAAATTTCATTAAAAGAGTTCTTTATAGCCTTAGTGCTATTAAGCATAGCAAGAGCAACCGCAAGTGGCAAATTACAGCAGTACATTCCATTCAATTCAGTAGAGGGAGAAATGGCTTTGGCAGTTCTTAGTGTGACATTTGGTGTGTTGTTACTACTAACATCAATCAAAATCAAGCGATGATAGTGCGGTAACGCAAAGGTCGAGGAGGGCAAACCTCCTCCCGTCTCGAAGTGAGTGCTTCGGCTGATGAGACCAAAAGGTCGAAACGGAAACTTTAATTTAATTTAATATGGCAACAAAAGTATTAGTAATCATTACAGATGACAAGGTTTATTCAACCTATGTGGAGACAATTTGCTTCGTGCAGAATTACAGCAACGAGGCAGAAAAAGACGAGGCAGTTTTACAGGCGAAGGCAACAGCATTTAGTTATGCTTGTAGTTTCGGATTCGTTTACGTTGACACAATCACGTTAAGAGGAAACCTAACAGACCAAGACATTTTTAATTATTTAAGCAATCACAAAATTTAATCAAATGGAAACAGGAGACAAATTTATTCACAAGTACAATTCAAGTATTGAAATTGAATTGATTGAGCCAACTAGAAGAGGTTGGAAAGTATATCAAATTGAAAAGGGTAAAAAGAAAATTGCTTTTTTCGATAGCCAAGATATTCAAGGCAACAAATCAATCTTTAACTAAAACAAAACAAGATGACAAAATCAAATTTAGTGTCCTTAAAGACACAAGCAGAAATCGAGAGGTTTCACAACTTACTAATACGTTGTGGAAACATTTATTTAGCAGACATAAACAGAGTTGATTTGGCTTACAACAAAATAAAAGACCATGTTGAAAACCAATACAGCAAAGGGTTTATTAAATTTTAACAAAATTTTAACACTAATTATTTTAACAAGTCTAATTCTCGTCTTATTTTTGTCGAAAATTAGTTCATTAACCTTTAAAATCAAAAATTATGACAACAGAATTTACAGAAGTACAGGCTAAAGCCTACCTACAGCAGAGAGGTAAAACATCAGGGCGTTTTTACGTTAATGTATTCGGGTGGAGTTCATACTTGACCCTTGAGCCTACATTTGCGACACCAACCGGTAAAGTAAAAGGATTTCCAAAAACCAAAATAGTAAAATTATGAGATTAATCACACAAAAAATCGTAACAGCTTTCGAGCAAAGGAGAGCCTTAAAAATTGACAACAGCGAGACAAACGGGACAAGCCTATGGCTATTCAACAATAAAATCGCAGAACACAGAGAGGGTGGAATATGGATTACTAATGCAGGGTGGAGTAGTAAAACCACTAAGGAGAGACTTAACGGACTTACGGGCGTAAACATCACGCAGAAAAGAGGCGAGTGGTTTTTAAACGGGCATCGTTGGGACGGAGAATGGATTTGCTTGAATGACTTGACCTTGCTTGAGGAACAGTCAAACGAGCCTGAGTTTGACGTAACAAGCGAGTGGAATGGAGTGTACAGTGAGCCAAGGTATTCAGTATTTCATACGAACGATGAGACACAACTTGAGGTGGTGGAAAATATGTTAAATTCAGCAGACATAAGAACACGCAGAATGTATTCAGACACACAAGGAATGTACAAGCCAAACCATTTTATCGTGGTGTCTGTGGCAGACTTTGACGGAGCAAAAAATTTAATTCAATAATCAGTGTCTTTGAAGACACACAAAATTTAAAAACATGGGAAGATATTATAGTGGAGACATTAATGGTAAATTTTGGTTTGCATTGCAACCGAGTGATGCACCAAGCAGATTTGGTGGCGAAGTATTCGAGCCACAATACATTGAATACTATTTCGATGAAGAACATTTAGACGTTGTAAATGAAGAGATTAAAAACATTAAAGACTCTTTAGGCGACAAGGTAAAAGTACTCGAAGACTTTTTTAAGGAAGGTGCATCTTATAACGATGAAACACTAAAAGATTTAGGCGTAACCAACGAAGAACTGAGAGACTATGCTGACCTAGGTTTAGGCATACGGATACGAGATTTTTTAATCGAGAATGGGGAATGTTCATTCCAAGCAGAGATATAAACATATAAGACATATAAATTTTAAAAACATGGGAGCAACAAAAAAAACATTTGAGATGACAAATTATTTAGCATGTGCTATTGCAGAGGGATTCTGTGAGGGAGAGGGAGCAACAAGAGACGAGCAGATTCAGGCGTGGCAGTATTTACACGACACAGGACTTGCGTACAGCCTACAGGGTTGGTACGGGAGAACAGCCAAGCAGTTGATTGAAGAGGGAATTATTAACGATAAAAAACAATAACTATGAGAGCAATACTAAGATTTTTGCAAGAGTTAGCGAAGGCTTGTCCGAGAGAGACAAAGTGGTAGGCAAACTGATGAGACTTCAATAGTCGAAACCCGATTCAGTTCGGGTCTTTGTCAAACATTTAAAATTAAAATTATGATTCACAAAATCGCAGAAATGTTCGGAATGGAGAGCAACGGGTATGCTTCTATTCACACAGAAAACTTTAACGAAAATCACGACCTACCTTGCTACATACCTGAGAACGCAGAAGATAAATACGACATCTTTAGCAGAAACGACATCAAGAGAGACGTTATTGAATGGCTCGATAGAGAAGACACCAAGGAATACTTGAAAGAAGTTTGGGACGGATTTATGCCCGAGATAAATGATGAGTTGATAAATAGTTGGGTCGAAATGGTTTACGATAACATATCGTGGGAGTTTCCAAGTACTTATTTAGAAAAATTTTTAATGTAAAAACTATGAGAGATAAAGTGGTAGGCAAACTGATGAGAATTAAATATTCGAAACCTAAGCAAGTGAACTCGCTTAGGTATTTGTCAAACAATTAAAATTAAAACAAGATGAACACAACACAAGAACAACAAACAAAAAAAAATGTACTAATCGACATGTTAGAGGATTATAACAATATAAAAAACGATTGGTATATTGAAAAAATAGTAAAGGAATTAAGAGAAACAATTTAAAATTAAAACTATGAATAAAATTTATTGTGACATTTGCGACCAAGCAAGTGTAGAAACGTTAGAAGTACCAACAGAAGAAACTTTTTATTGTTGCTCAATGTGTACGGATAATAACAAAGACAGAGAAATTAAAGATAATAATTTCAATTTTGTAATTGACTATAAAAACTAAAAATTATGGAAGAGATTTATTATTTTGAGGGAATACCTCAAGACTTATTTGAGCATCCGGAAAAGTTGCCGAAAGAAATTCAAAACATTATAGAAAAGTACATTGACGCAGACTTATTCACTTGCGATGACACTAAAGCGTTATTAAAAGAGTTACAGATAAACGGATATACTTTTGATTACGGATTGGATTGTCAACCATTTAATCTTAGACCCTATGGAAGATAATCGTACCTTCAGAATTACATACGGAAATAAATTTGTATGCAACATGTTAGCCCGAACATCATACGAGGCTATTGACAGAACATACAACAAATACATTGTAGAGTTTCCGCATTTGTCAAGAAAAAAAATTAATGCAAAAAAACTAAGATAAATTTGGTAGTGTCTAAATTTTGTCTTACCTTTGTCTAAATTTAATTAATTAATCAGAGTTCTGTGTCTTCAAAGACACTACTCACAAATCAAATCAAATTATGTGTATTATTATTGTAAAAAAAGCGGGGCTTAAAGTTCCAACAGATGTATTAAAATCATCAGCAAAAATCAACCCTCACGGATTGGGTATTGTATGGCTTGATGACTACAGCGTTAGCTATCACAAATCAGCAGAGTATAAGTTACTCAACACAGACAGACCATTCATTGCTCACTTTAGGTATGCGACCGTTGGAGCGATAAACAAAGAGAACACGCACCCGTTTGTCTGTGGCTCAAATAAGAATGAATTGCTTATGATGAATGGTACAATCAAGGGGCTTGGAAACTTAAAGAAAAGCGACAGCAAAGAGTTGGCAGAGATACTTGGAGAATTCCCTCGTCATACTTGGAAAGAAGAGTTGGAGCGTTACGATTGCAGATTCGTAACAATGAATACTAGAAACAAATCTTATCAGATGTACAACAGAGAGGATTGGCATAAAAAAGACGGGATTTGGTACAGCAAGGACAACGTTCTTGAGACAAATGTTGTGGCAGTTTACGGGACTTTAAAGAAAGGTTACAGCAACTATTGGAATTACTTATCGGGAAAGTCTCATCATTTAGGAAAAGGAAAGACCACTGACAAGTACCCTCTTGTAGTGAAAGGACTACCTTATTTGATTAACGAGAAAGGCAAGGGGTATAATGTTGAGGTTGATGTGTTTAAGGTTTCAGATTCAGTTTTAAGTGCATTGGATAGACTTGAGGGTCATCCAATATGGTACAAAAGAGAACAAATAAACGTTACGTTGAAAGGTAAAAAAGTGTTGTGTTGGACTTACTTCAACATAAAAGAAACAGCAGACGGAAAAGAGTTTCAAAAAAGCTTTGTTCAAAGACCTTTTAAAAGTTTTACCTCAAGCAGTTTTAGATTAGATACACCTATCTTGTCCGATAATTATCATACCAATCTTTTTAATTCAAAAATAAATGAAGAGACTATTGAGGATGATGAGTTTAACGTAGAGAATGAGTCTCCAATATGCATATCTTGTTACAATGATTTGGAGTTTGATGGTTTCGAACATTATCATTGTGGTCAATGTTGTAATTGGTACACTACAAATGAGATTTTACAATACTATTAATAATAAAGCAATGAGATATAAAAAAGAGATTATAGAAGCCGCAGAGAGCAAGTGCTACTCAAGGATTGTTTCGCTTATCAGAGAGATAAAAGACTTAGGTCAAGACATCTTAAATAACAATATAGGAGCTATAACAATTGAAGAGCTACACCTATTAAGGCAAGGAGCAGAGAAAGAGTTACTAATATGGGATTTGTTAAACGACTCCCTTAAAAAATACAAGGATGAAACTTTATAGAATAAACACTACAGCATACGAAGAAGAGGATTTCTTCTTGCTTACAGACTTATCAGAGCAAGACATAGCAGAGGTTGTAAACCCTATTGTTATGGCAGAGCGTGACGGGTACGAAGAGTACGAGAACGAAACATTGTTAGATGCTTTACGCAGTAGGTATCCTGACAAAAAAATTACGATGATTGTAGAATTTGAACAGCTAACGTATTAGATGAGTAGCATTTGGAAATCCTTGCTTGTCGGCAATGTAGGACGTTGTGATGCTACAGGTTAAATTAGTTGCTACTCAGCTAAGTATTTTTCGGTAAATATTATACTTAGCAATCATAAAGACTAAAATCACAATAAGACTGACAGCTTGGAAAGACAAGCATTTTATTAACTTTAAATTTAATTAACAATGAAAAAAGTAAATGACATTAAGGTAAAAGACTTTCAAGTTGTATTCCCTCATAAAAAAAAGTATGAAGTACTTTATTGGATTGAAACGGGAGACGATAGAGAGTCTTTTGATGAGCAATTAGAAGCAGATACAATAGAGAAAGCTTTGTCTGAATTTAAAAATAAAAATACTTTAGCTAAAATATATAGCATCAGTCTAGTTACTGAAAGTAAATTATTTATTAAAACAGAAATATCAAGAGATTTACTAGAAAATGTGTTTGTAACAGCTATTGAAGGTGGAAGTAATTATTGGTACTATCTACCAAAAAAATCTATAAGATTAATCAGGGATGCCATATCAAAAGAAGAAGACCCATATTTAGCAACAGCTATGTTAAAGGCAGTATTAGATAAAAATGTAGCAATTCCAATACACGATGCAGAAGAATATGAACATGAGATAGGTATAATTAGCAAATATACAATTCAACATAGATTGAATAAGTTAGCTAAAGATGACGGATTAAAGTGGTGTCTTGATGCTGAATTGAGAGGAGAAGGAGATGCTGAGACTAGTGATGTAGTGTTTCAATTTTTAACAATGGGAGAATACATTTATGGCTAAGTTTAAAAAAGGAAATAAACCTTGGAACGCAGGACTTAAAGGATTACATTTAAGTCCTAATACTGAGTTTAAGAAAGGAGTAACCACAATGGAGAATCATCCTAGTTGGAAAGGTGGAGAGCAACACTCTAAGCATGACTGTACTTATATAAACATAGGAACAAACAAAAGAATTCGAAGACCTAAAAAAGTTTACGAAGATGCCCACGGAACTATGCCTAAAGGTTGGATTATATATCACTTAGACGGAGACAGATACAATGATAGTTTGGATAACTTGATTGCGATACCTCGTGCGGTGCTTGTGCGCATAAACGCAGGACGTATGAACGCAAATTATCACGAGATAAAAAAAGCAGTAGAACAATTTAAAAACAAATAAATATGGCAACAGAAACAGAGAGAGATAATATAGACCCTATTGTAGAACAAGTAAAAGAGAAGTTTACGGAACGCTCTCAGGTTGGCGTGACAAAGTATGGAACCACATTAGAGAGAGGAGACCTTAGCTTATTGGATTGGCTTAATCACTTGCAGGAGGAGTTAATGGATGCTACTTTGTATATCCAAAAACTGAAGAATGACTTAGACCAACATCCAAACGGAGTTATAATAACAAAAGAGTCTTGGGATAAGGCGGACAAGATAACGCATGAGGGATTTATTTATGTAAAATACACAGACTTAACAAGATTATGAAACGGAAATTAATTAATTTTTTTTATTGGACACTTATAATAATAGCGTTAATTTTATCAATACTAATAAATATAAACTTATGATGACAATCAAACAACACTTAAAGTTAGAGAAATCAAGCTTAAAGCCAAACAAAAATAAAATTGAAGAACTTACTAAAATACTAGAAAGAAATACATTAACTATTGAACAATGGAGAATGACAGGTAGATTTATACCTGCCGAGGAGTTTGTTCAAAATAATCCAAACATTAAAATAGAAAAAGAATGTAGAGAGATTGTTGAATATGTCGGAAAATCATTTATTCAAGTATTTGGTAAATCAGATTTTGTCTTCAAAGACACTAAAAGAAAAACACTAGATGAAGTGGAAGACAAAATGTGGATTGCCGTAGCTGAAAAGTTATGGTGCGAAAAATGTTAATAAAATTAATTAAAAAATAGACAATATATAAACATTTATTTGTATATTTGCCTTTTAAAATCAAATAAAATGAAAGAAGACGTGTTTAATCAGTATGTTGAGCGAGTGTTAGACCTGTTCAGTATAACAAAAGAAGAGTTTTACTCAAAGTCAAAAAAGAGAAACTTAGTAGACGCAAGACAATTAGTTTATTACTTGTGCGCTCAGAGACCTATTCAAATTACATACATTCAAAAGTTTATGTGCGAGAATGGTTATGATGTTGTACACTCAGTAATTATCCACGGTATCAAAGCTATGGACGGTAGAGTAAAAGAGGACAAAGATTATCAATCAATAATTAAAGAACTCGATAGAGCAGTATTTATTTAATCAAATTTAATTTATAGAAAAATGGAAAAATCAAAAACAATTTTTGAGTTATTGTCGTCCGTTAATGTGAACGACAAGGTAGAGAAAAAAAGCAACCTAACCTACTTATCTTGGGCTTGGGCTTGGGCAGAAGTAAAAAAAGTATGTCCTGACGCATCCTATCAAGTAAAAAGAGACCCTATTACACAAAAACCTTATTTTTATGATGAGAATCTTGGCTATATGGTTATGACGGAAGTGACCATAGAGGGTAAGACTTTAGAGATGTGGTTACCTGTAATGGACGGAGCCAACAAGTCTATGATGAATAAGCCATACACTTACAAAGGCAACGCTTGGATTAACGGAAAAAAAACCGAGATAGAAAAAATAGTTGAAGCTGCCACCATGTTTGACATTAACAAAACATTGATGAGATGTTTGACTAAAAACTTGGCTATGTTTGGAATGGGACTTTACATTTATGCAGGAGAAGATTTACCTGAGGTAGAAAGCACACCTATACAGGCACCAACAAGAGCACAAACTCAAGCACAACCTAAACAGACTGAGATTAAAGCTGAGTTAATTGAACTTAAAAAAGGAACAGAGAATTGGGACAAGGTAATTGCCTACGTTACAGCTAACAAATCATTAGGTATTGAATCTATAGGAAAACAGCTTCTTAGAAAATACAAAGTGACACCTGCTTTAAAGAAAGAAATCGCTAACTTAATAACACAAGCAAATGCAGATTAATCAAGTATTAGAGCTTTTAAAAGACGACAGAGAGTATTACTCAGGAATAGGTAAAAATTACTTATCAAATTCAGACATTGGAACGTTATTAAATAATCCTAAATTTTTTGGAGTACCAAGAGAAGATAACAAAGCGTTTATGGACGGAAGATATTTTCATCAACTTATACTTGAACCTGAAAAGGCAAAGGATTTAAAATTTGTTGATGCAAGTACACGTACTACAAAAATCTACAAAGACTTTTGCGAAGAAAACAATTTACCTTTCTGTATGTTACAAAAAGAAAAAGAAGAGATTGAGAGACTTGTAGGGGTTATTAATAGTAACATTGCTTTCTTCGAAGAGATATACAAGAAAGGAAATCAATACGAAGTACCTGCTATTGCAGAGATTCAAGGTATGATGTGGAAAGGTAAGGCAGACATTATTACAGACAATGCAATCATTGACTTAAAGACTACCTCAGACATTGATAAGTTCAAATGGAATGCTAAGAAGTATAACTATGACTCTCAATGTTATATATACCAACAATTATTCGGTAAACCTTTAGTATTCTATGTAATAGACAAGACTACTGACATACTTGGTGTATTTAGACCTACTGAGGAATTTATTCAATCAGGAGAAGCTAAGGTTGGTAGAGCTATCGAGGTATTCAATAAGTATTTCGGAGACAATCCAACTGACGACATTGAAAACTATTATATTGACGAATATTTATTTTAAAATTTTGAGCGATGGCAAATCACCAATTTAAACAACAAAAACAAGATGAAAAAATACGATATAATTTATGCTGACCCTGCGTGGGGATATAAAAGCAGCGGAACTCCTGCTGCAAAAAGACCTTGCTTAGATAGGGGGGAAAAACCGCATAGTGTTAATCACTATTACGATACATTAACCCCGAAAGAAGTTGCAGAATTACCTATTAAAAACTTGGCTGCTGATAATGCGGTTTTGTTTATGTGGGTTACGAATCCGCTTTTACCTGAAACCTTTGAAGTAATGAAATCTTGGGGCTTTAAGTATAAGACTTGCATAACGTGGCACAAAGAAAGAGGAAAAGGTATGGGGTATTGGTTTAGAGGACATACAGAACATCTGTTATTTGGTGTAAGAGGTAAGGTTAAAGCTTTTAGATGCTTAGAACATAACATCAAGAAAATTAAAGTTGGGAAGCATAGTGAAAAACCCCAAGAGTTTAGGGATATGATAGAACTTGCAGCAGGTCACTTAGGAGATAAGATAGAACTTTTTGCAAGACAGACTTATGATGATTGGGATGCGTGGGGCAATGAGGTTGAAAATAGCATTGACCTTAGTGAATATTACACCTAACGTTGAGTATAAAAATTGAAGCGTGTAAGTACGCAAAAATTTAGAATAAACAAATACATTAACAAACAAGCAGAAGCCTTATAAACAGCCTAAAATAGCTTTTGTTTTTATACATTGTTAGGCACAGTTAACTTATGATACCGACACTTAGAACAATTACTAGAAAATCTAAAATGGGTTTTGGAAAATATAAAGAAAAGACCGTTCAAGAAATGCTAGACCTTAGACGCACTCTTGACTTAATTTCTGCATATTATAAACTGACTTCTATAAATTACCAAGAAGATATACTAACTGAATTAAAAATAACTGAACAATACAGGATTGAAAAACCATCTGCAAATAAAGAAATGTATTATAAATTTCTTAATGAAAATGGATATAAATTAAGGTCAAGAGGGCAAGGTGCTGACAAACTTAAAAAACAAACCAAAGCCCTTTCCAAAAGACAGTTGCAAGGAATGAACCACGGTCGTTAATTGTGCCTAACAAGGTATTTGCGAAGTTGCCCTTGCAGATACTTAAAATTAAGCACAAATGTTGATGGGCAATTTTGCAAATACCTTGTTATAGGTAGTGCGGTTAATTAAGTATAAGGTTTGATACGAAGAACTAAAAAAAAGATTTTAAAAAATTGAGCGATGGCAGAAATTATTTTTGAGAAAAATAAAACATACTTAGGAGATTGTTTGGATATAATGCCACAACTACCTGATGGAATATTTGATATGATTTTGTGTGATTTACCATACGGAACAACATCAAATAAATGGGATGCAGTAATACCATTTGATAAATTATGGGAGCAATACAACCGACTAATAAAGCCAAATGGAGTAATTGCACTTACAGCTTCACAGCCATTTTCAAGTGCATTGGTAATGAGCAATCCGAAGATGTTTAAGCACGAATGGATATGGATAAAAAACAGAGGTGGTAATTTTGCCAATACAGTAAGAGAGCCTTTTAAGGAACACGAACAAGTGTTGATATTCAGTAATGGCAAATGGACTTACAATAAGCAGATGCAGGAACGAACAGGAGCAGGATTAGATAGAGTGAAGTATGATTTGAATTGGAGAAGCCAATCGGAAAATTACAGAGAGTTTGAAGGAAGGGAAGGACAGAAGCGACCTGAAATGAGAGTTCCTTCATCTTGGCAAAAATTCAACATAGATACAAGCGGATTGCACCCTACAATTAAACCTGTGCCATTATTTGAATATTTGATAAAAACCTACACAAACGAAGGCGAATTGATATTAGATAACTGTGCAGGAAGCGGAACACTTGGAGAAGCGTGTTACAATACCAAACGAGATTATGTGATGATTGAGAAGGAAGAAAAGTATTTTGATTGTATTAAAAAGAGGGAGGAAAATTTTTTAAAATCTTTTTCACCGAAAACTTTATTCGATGCAGAATAGTAGCATTACCTATAACGGTTTAGGTATGGTGCGTTGAACACCAACCTTGATAAAAGAGATTAAGTTAAAAATTATACAAATGGCTGATACAAAGAAAGAACAATGCACTATACCTGATGTTAGGTGTAGTTTTTATGAGTTTGCAAAGCAGTACGTGACCATAAAAGATGAAGAAGGAAATGAACAAAAGTTTAGTGATAGACAATTGAACGAGATTAAAGAAATGGAAGACATGATGAACAAAGGATACGAACTTAAATTTGTTCATTTACGCAGAGGCACGCAGTTACGTTGGGTTAAGAAATAAATTACACCTAACGCTGAGTGTATGGTGTCGTTTGAGGCACGAAAATGCACTATACATATTGTTGTGTGTAGTGCGGATTATTAACAATAAAACTCTTTGCTTAGCCTCAGAGGTAGAGAGTTGGTTTAAATAGACTGAGGCGTAATTTAAAATACATAGAAAAATGGCACAAGACCAAGAGAAGATTTTCGCAGACGGATTTATCTTCAAAAGAAACCCAAAAGCACCACAATTTGTAGTGGGCAGAGTATCAATGAAAGTAGAGGAAGCTATCGCTTTCTTAAAGACCCACGAGAAGAATGGTTGGGTAAATGTGGATATTAAAGAAGCTCGAAGTGGTAATCACTACATTGAGTTAGACACGTTCGTTCCAAGCAATGATATTACGGTTGACAATTACAATGCTTCAAAACAGTCTCCAACTAAACCACCGGCAACGGCAGAAATGCCTCAGATAGCAGGAGATAAAGATGAGGATTTACCATTCTAAGCCCAATAAAAAAAGGGGAATTAACGTTCCCCTTTTTTAGCTTTGGATTATGTCAACAATTTATCTCCCTATATATATATATATATTCTTTCTTCTTCTTCTTTTTTATTTAATATTATTTTATTTTTAAAATTAACAAAAAAGACAGAAGTATTAGTAATCAGTAAGTTAAGTTTTAAAAAATAACATATAAACGACATATAAATAACATAAAATGGCACATTCAGTAACCATATTTCAAAATATAAGAGATACAGATACCCCTTTTTACAGAGATATTAACGTGATTCTCAATAGAATAAAGGACGGAGCAGGGGCTACCAAGGATATTGTTAAGAAAATTAGATTAGAGAAAGATAAGTCTGAGCGTAACGAAATAAAGAAGCAGTTGCCTGCAATTTGTTTTAGTGGTAAATTTACAAAAAGAACAGATTCATCACTATCTGAGCATTCAGGTATCATCTGTTTGGACTTTGATGGGTATCAAAAGCAAAAAGAATTATTACAGGACAAGGAAACATTATCTAAAAATAAATATGTTTATTCTGTATTCATTTCTCCATCAGGAAACGGATTAAAAGTATTGGTTAAGATACCTGCTGACCCCGACAACCATACAAACTATTTTAATAGCCTTGAAAAGTATTTTAATTCCCCTTATTTTGACAAGACAAGTAAAAATATCAGTCGAGTGTGTTACGAGAGCTATGACCCACTTCTTCATATTAACCCAAATTCTTCGATTTGGGACACGATTGAAGAGCCGGAGTACGTAGAGGTTAACCGAACAAGAGATAAGGCTACAATTCCAATTACAGACGAAAATAAGATAGTTGAAATACTTGTTAAGTGGTGGGAGAAAAAATTCCCTATGCAAAGTGGACAAAGAAATCAAAACGCATACGTTCTTGCAATGGCATTTAATGACTTTGGAATAAACAAAAGTTTGGCAGCATACGTTCTTAATCAATTTGCATCAGACGATTTTAAATTATCAGAGATTGCAACAACAATTGATTCTGCTTATAAAAATACATCAAGCTTTGGAACTAAGTATTACGAAGATGAAGAGCGTATAAATAGTATTAAAGCTAAATTAAGACGAGGAGCTTCTAAAAAAGATATTAAATACCAACTTCAAGAAAGTGATTTAGATGATGATATTATTGATTCTGTATTATCTAGGATTGAGGATGAAAATGCAAAGATGACTTTTTGGACTAAGAACGACAAGGGGATTATAAAAATAATTCATGTGTTATTCAAGCAGTTTTTAGAAGATAATGGTTTCTATAAATTTTGTCCTGAGGGAGGAAGAAACTATGTGTTTGTAAAAGTTACAAACAATCTAATAGACCATACATCAGAAAAGGAAATTAAGGATTTTGTTTTGAATTACTTGATTGATTTAGATGACGTTTCTATTTATAATTATTTTGCAGACAATACTAGATTTTTTAAAGAAGAGTTTTTATCGTTGTTATCTACAATTGAAATTTATTTTATAGCAGATACAAAGGATACTTCTTATTTGTATTATAAAAACTGTGCAGTTCAGATAACAAAAGATTCAATAAAAACGATAGACTATTTGGATTTGGGAGGTTATGTTTGGAAAGACCACGTTATTGATAGGGTTTTTACTATTGGAGAAGTAACAGATGCTTGTGATTTTAGAAAGTTTGTATCAAACATTAATGGTTCAGATGAGCATAGAGTGAAATCAATGGAAAGTACATTAGGTTTTTTAATGCATGGATATAAGAACTTATCATTTTGCCCTGCAGTTATTCTAAATGATGAAGTAATTAGTGATAATCCTGAGGGAGGAACAGGAAAAGGATTGCTTATGAATGCTCTTAGCAAAATGAAAAAAGTAGTTACCATTGACGGCAAGTCTTTTACATTTGAAAGAAGTTTCGCTTATCAGTTAGTATCTGCAGATACTCAGATATTAGTTTTTGATGATGTTAAAAAGCATTTCGATTTCGAGAGGTTATTTTCTGTAGTAACAGAAGGATTAACTCTTGAGAAGAAAAATAAAGACGCTATCAAGATACCTTTTTCAAAGTCCCCTAAGATTGCCATAACCACAAATTATGCGATTAAAGGTTCAGGAAATTCATTTGCAAGACGTAAGTGGGAGTTGGAGTTACATCAGTATTATAGAAAGAATTTTACACCACAAGATGAGTTTGGAAAGCTAATGTTTGGAGATTGGAATGATGATGATTGGATGCAATTTGACAACTATATGATTCAATGCTTAAAAAATTACTTGAATACAGGATTAGTAAAAACAAACTTTGTAAATTTAAAAACTAGACACTTATCTCAAGAAACTTCTCACGAGTTTATCGAGTGGGTAGGATTGGTTGATAACATAGACAGAAGTAGTATTATGCCTTTAAATGTTAGGCTTTATAAAAATGAGCTTTATAATAATTTTGTTGAAGAGTACCCCGACTATAGTTCGAGAGGAAAGATGTCTATAAGTAGAACTAAGTTTTACAGATGGCTATCTCACTATGTAAATTACAGAGAGGATATTGAATCAGACCAAGACAGAGACCATATTGGAAGATGGATAATACTTAAAAAAATACCGTAAGTAAATTCAAATTATAATGAATAATGAGGATATTATAGAAAGAGTTCTTGGTTATAATAATTATGAAATGTGGCAGAAATGTGAACTTCTGAGAAAAGTAATAAACATATCTGTAGAAAGAAAAGAGGGTAGAGGTAAAAATGTTAGAGTCATAAAAGAACTTAAATATAATACATCTAGTAAAGTTAGAAGAACAATAGAACGAAGTTGTGAATATTATAAAAAATTACACGAAGAAAACATGGATAAAAAAAAGCAAGTAGGAAGTTTTGAAATAACTAAATACAGAATTGAGAATGTAAATGGAGAACCTAAGATAGTAATAGATATGGTAAAGGTACTAGACACAAATGGTCAGTACATTAAGTTTGCTAGTTTAGAAAAAGTAATTGATTACTTAGAAAAATATCCTGTTAAATTTAAGAAATTATGATTCAGTTTAGAGATTATCAAACAGACATAATTAATAAAGGCTCTCAAATTTTATTAGAGTATGGGTTTGTATATCTTGCAATGGAGGTTCGTACAGGAAAAACATTGACGAGCCTCGGTATTGCAGATACGTTAGGTGTAAGTAATGTTTTGTTCTTGACTAAGAAAAAAGCAATATCAAGTATTGAGGCAGACTACCAAAGGCTTTCTCCTTTTTATGCTCTCACTGTTATTAATTACGAAAGCATGCATAAACTTACTGATATTAAATGGGATTTGATTATTTGCGATGAGTCACACAGTTTAGGTGCGTTTGCAAAGCCAAACAAAAGAGCACAGCAGGTAAAAGAGCTTATCAGAATAACTAAAGCTAAAGTAATTTTGCTTTCAGGAACACCAACTCCTGAGTCTTACTCTCAGATGTATCATCAGGTTTATGGCATACCAAAAAATCCTTTTAAAGAATTTAAAAATTTCTACAGATTTTGTGATAAATTTGTAAATGTAAAAACCAAAATGATAAATGGTTTAATGATGAATGACTACTCCGGTGGCAAGGAGGAAATAATAAAAGCCATGGAGCCATTTATGATTAATTACACACAAGAAGAGGCAGGGTTTGTTGCTAAAATAACTGAGGAGGTCTTTGAGGTAGAGCTAAAAGAATCAACCTATAAGTTGATTAAAAAGTTAACAAGAGATTTGGTTGTTGAAGGAAAAGAAGAGGTTATTTTAGGGGATACTCCGGTAAAGTTAATGATGAAATTGCATCAGTTGTACTCAGGAACCGTTAAATTCGAGAGTGGTAATTCGATGGTATTGGATACATCTAAAGCAGAGTACATAAAAGAGACTTGGGAGGGTTGTCAGATAGCGATATTTTACAAGTTTAAAGAGGAGCTTGAGGCATTAAAGCAAGTGTTTGGAGACGAACTAACAACAGAGCTTAGTGTCTTTGAAGACACACATAAGAACATAGCGTTGCAGATAGTCTCAGGGCGTGAAGGAATATCTTTGAAGAAGGCAGAGTATCTTGTGTACTACAACATAGATTTCAGTGCAACAAGTTATTGGCAATCGAGAGACAGAATGACAACCAAGGACAGACCTGAGAATGAAGTGTTTTGGATATTCTCTAAAAGAGGTATTGAGCACGAGATTTACAAAGCAGTAACCAAAAAGAAGGATTATACATTAGCACACTTTAAAAAAGATTTTTATTTATGACACCAAAAGAAAAAGCAGAATATTTAGTTAGAAATATGGAATTTCAAATTACGTATGTTTACGACCCAACGGAATCTCAGGCATATGATAGTGCTAAAAAATGTGCACTAATAGCAGTTGATGAGATAATTAATACATTAGACCATCTACCGATAACATTTGGAGTAAAAGCATATTGGAAAAAAGTTAAAAAAGAAATAGAAAAATTATGAAAAACAAGTTAGCAGGGAAGCACCCCTCTTATGACAAGTTAGGTATGTCAGAAGAAAGAAAGAAAAAAAAGTTAGCATACGATACCAAGTATCAAGCTACTGAGGAACGTAAAAAGTACAGAGCAAAGCTCAACAAAGCCAATCGAGAAGCCGGTACTTATGGTAATGAAGATGGCTTAGATATGAGTCACACAAAGTCAGGAAAAGTTACAAAAGAAAAAGCTAAAACTAATAGAGCAAGAAACGGTCAGAACTCTAAAAGTACAAAAAAATGACAACAACAGACTCTAATGTATTAAACATGAATATACCTAACCTAAAATTAAAGGTTAGAAGAAGTTGGTTAACTAAGAATGATAGCGACAATTTTACTTTTGATAATTGCTATGCTTTTGCTATACAGAGCGTATCAGGAAAGATACTTACCTTTCACATAATGACAGATTATGGTATGCTAAGAAGTCGTGTGCCAATTTCAGAGTTGTTCTTTGAGAAACCTAAAAAAGATATTCCTGCAGACTTTAAACAGCTTTGGGATTGCTTTAGTGAGAATGTATCTGTTACAGAATATTTTTATCTCGCTGAAAAAAGATGCAAGGTAATTTTAAAAGACAAGTCTTTTGTTTGGGCTACATACCTATTTACAGTAGATTGGTTTCATAACCCATATAGCGATGAGCCAACTGACTATAAATGTGGACACGTATTATTGGCTGACGATGGTTATCTTTTATGTCAACCAAACAATAGAATATATTGGAAGGACTCTAACTTCATAACTAATGAGTTCCCCGTAAACCCTAAAGATTTTAAGGTTGATACAGAGCTTAAATGCGTTGAATCAGAGAGCGACAGATGGGTAAGTTCCGATGGAGACTCTTTTTATTACGATATAAACGAAATAAAAGAAGACAATGACAGAGGCTCAGATACAGTCTAAAAAAATTAAAGAGCTTGAGGCTCAGGGATACTATGTTATTAAGTTAATATTGACTAATAAAAAAGGTATCCCTGACTTGATAGCAATACCTAAAGATTCAGATGTCTTGTTTGTGGAGGTAAAAGGACCGAAAGGCTCTATCCGTCCAATGCAAGACTATAGGATTGAAGAACTAAAAAAACACGGAGTTAAAGTTAAAATACACAAACCTATTTAACGAAAACGTATAAGATACGTTGCCTTTTTCGGCAATGGATTTTATACAGTGTTACCTACTGTACTAAAAAAATGATTTATGACTGAACCTAATATAGAATTACTAAACATTGATTGCTTGCACTACTTAAAGCAATGCGAGGATAAACAATTTGACCTTGCAATAGTTGACCCTCCTTATGGTGTGCAATACGCAAGAGGTAAAAATGGATATGGCAATACAACAAAGAATTTACCTAAATTGACTGATGTTGATTGGGATAAAAGCACACCTACTGACGAATATTGGCAAGAATTATTTAGAGTTTCTAAAAATCAAATTGTTTGGGGTGGCAATTATTTTGCTTTACCTGTAAGTAAGTGTTGGATAGTATGGGATAAAATAGGTGAGATGGAACTTAAAAACCCATTTGCAGATTGTGAACTTGCTTGGACTTCTTTTACTAAAGTTGTAAAAAAGAAAACAATTAGACAACAAGGATTTATAAAAGACACTAAAGATAAGGTTAGAATACACCCAACTCAAAAACCTACTGAACTTTATAAATGGGTTTTGGATAATTATGCTGAACCTAAAAGCAAAATACTTGACACACATTTGGGTGGCGGAAGCATTGCGATTGCTTGCTATGATTTAGGTTTTGACCTAACAGCTTGCGAGATAGATAAAACTTATTTTGATGGTGCAAGCAAAAGGCTAAAAGATAGAAAAAATGCACCTACCCTTTTTTAGTATTGTAGGTAATATACGGCTATGAAGCGTTGCCGATAAATACGCTATAACTTTCAAATAATAACTAAAATGAGTAAAGAAAACGAACCTTTAGGAAAGCACGAAAACGGCAATGAATTTATAGCCGTTGTTAGCACACGTTCTTTCAACAAATTAGAAATGTTAGCAGAAGATTTAGAATGTGTAAAAATGTGGTTAGATGATAAAAAAGCACCGAAAACAGATAGTGATGGAAATGAATATAGTGTTGTTGGAAGAATACAATGTTTGTTGAATGTGTGCCAACGTATCGAGGCGAAGGTTAGTTGCCTATAAACACTAACCATCAAATTATAACAAGACCTTGCAAGGCAATTAACTTTAGCTATTGTTAGGCACTTTTAATTATGGGAATATTAATAACAATGCAACCGTATAAAAAATTCTTTAAAAGATGGAAGCACAAACTTTTTGAATGCCCTACATTTTGGAAATCATTATGGAGAAATATGACGTTTAGAAATGCCTCGTTTAGTTGCCCAAGATGTCATAAACATTACCATTGTTATTGGGATGGAAACGATGTAACAGGACACGGCATAGACTATTGCAATAAGTGTGCTAAGGAATTAGAGGCTAATAATTAGTTGTCCCAAAAAGTAACTAAATTGGAGACAGAATTAAATAAAAAAAACAACATAATGGAATCATTAAAAAGAATAGTAAACGATATTTTTCTAACAGACTTAGATGATAAGTCAAGGATTAGAAAAAATGTAGATGCAAGAAAGGCTTATTCAAAAATATTAAGAGACGTTGGATTTTCTTTTCAGTATATAGGTAATTCAATAAATAAAAATCACGCATCAATAATACATTATTGTCGTTCTTGTGATTATCTTTTCTTATATGACAATGTTTTTCAAAAAAAATTCAACTTGGCTAAAAGACAGTTTTTATTAGAAAACAATAATTACAAACCAACATCAAATGAAGACATATACACCATTGCAATACAGTTAAGAGAAGAGCTTGACTCAGTGTTGTTTGAAAAAAATAAAATGTTAAATGATTTTGTTGACCATTTAGAGAATCATGTAATAGAAAAAGGATATATGCCTAATATAGATTATTGTAGAAATAAAATATTACCATTGTTTAGCGGTTAAATTTTAAATTATGGAAGAGCAAAAAAGAGCCGAGAGAATATCTCGAAGAATAGAAGAGTACCACGTAGTACTTACGGACATCTATGAAAAATTAGTTGACCGAGAATTTAAGTCTGTCCAAAAGGACGCTCAGTTCTTAATTATGGAATTACGCTATATTTTAAAATCAATAGAAGAAGATGACTTTTGAAACAGAACAAGATTTAATTAGAGAGAAAAAAGCGATTCAAACTTTTGTTAGTATGTTTGGTGGCTCTTTCCAAAAACTCGACCCACACGATATTGACTACAAAGTTTTTGATAAAAATGGTAAACTAATAGCTTACGCAGAGGTAAAAGGCAGAATTAGGACAATGTACAATGCCTACCCCCTTCCGGTTGCCGCAAGAAAATTAGTAAAATTGACTGATAAAAGATTAACTCCTGTGGTTATATGGGCTTGTGAAGATGGTATCATCTATGGCAAAGTAGATAAATTAAAAGGAGAAATCCGATGGGGCGGTAGAGCCCCACGAGACAACTCTTTCAATGATGCAGAACTCATGGTCTATTATGATAAACAAAAAGAACTAAAGTATATAAGATACTCTTAATTTTTTTTCTTTTTATAGCTATAAGATTTCTTGTAAGTTCCATCTTTATTCTTTTTTCTTTTTATAGGCTTAGTATATCCATACTCCTTATCTTTTTCTTTTTGAAGTTCATCTCTTAGTAATTTACTAGCAGCTTTATCCTCTTTAGTTAGTCTATTCCATTCTGATTTAGGTCCGAAGTTCTTAATCCAAAGAGGTTTATTGTATCTTTTTAAGTCAGAAACAGTCTTGTATGTAACTCCTTTTGATTTGTCAACAAGGAGTTCATTTTTCATTTCTTTAAGTTCTTGCTCCTCTAATTCATAAGAATCTTTTATTTGAATTTTTTCCAATAATTTCTCTGCAGCTTCTCTTTGCTTAGTGTTTTTAGACTTAGAAATCATATCTTCAATTATCTCAATCTTTCTATCCTTTGACTCCATTTTTTCAATTGAAGGTGCTTTTTTCTTTGCAATTCTAACAGCATTTCTTCCAACAGTAGAAACCTCAGGAGATGCTAAACCTGTAATGTTTGCTGCAAGTACAAATGGAAATAAATCACTTAATGCTTCTTGGTCTTCTTCTGATATTACTCTCGTTTGCCCAAAATCATTTTCATATTCTCCTGTAACAGACATAGATAATATATTCCAAATTTCCTCTCCTCTTTTTGCGGCTATACCAAAAGTACCTAATCCATCAAGAGTGTTTTGTTTCTTAGATTCGTACAATGAAACTCTGTCTTTCTCTGATATATCCAAAGCATCCTGAGTTAGTTTAAGAAAATCAGAAGCTGTATTTTGTATAAGTTTATCAGCAACGGGAATTGGAGAAAAAATATCCGTAACTGTAGAAGTTAAAGCTCCTTTTATAAGACTTTCTTTTCTTTTTTCTTTTTCTTCATCATCATCTCCTCTTCCCATTAAAGAAGCTGCTGCAGTTGCTAAAAGTATAGATATAGATGCTGATAATGCTCTAAATGTAGCCATCTCTACAGCGTATCCTGCTAAAGAACGTGCAGCAATTTTTTTATCTTCTGCAGTTGAAACATTCCAATATTGTAATGTTCTTAAATCAGAACCTAGTCTTGATGCTTGATTCATTCTAAAACTAGCAAAAGGCATAAATATTTTTACGCCTGTTTGAGCAAAAGGATTTCTATTAGCAAATAAACTTCCTGCTAGGTCTGTATCTGAAATATTTTGCTGTCTATCTACCATTCTTTGAGCATAATCTGCAGCTTTTTTATTAACCTCGTGAGTTTGATAATCTATACCACTAGGCTCTATTCCTTGTTGTTTTAATGATTGCTCATAATATGATTTCCAAGAAGATACAGCTATCCAAACATCAGGCTTTACTAAGAATAATTTTAAATACTTCTTATTGGCATCATCTATTAGTTTTAAAGCTTTTTCTCCTTTAGATTCTGCAGCTTGATTTACAAGACTATTTATTGAGTCAATATCAGCTTGAGATTCTACACCTCTATTTGAAATGGCATATCCTGTACCATTAAGCCAACTCATAAAATCAGTATTTGACATTGCTGAAAAATCAATACTTCCTTTGTTATTTATAAGTGTATTTGCGATTACAGGTAAAACTTGTTTCAAAGGCTGAGTAGGTCCTGCTAATGCTTGTCCAACTCCAAGAGTAGCGATTTTATTCAAGCCTTGCATCATTTTCGAAAACTCATCATTAGAATATGGATTTTTATTTCTAATGTTGTTAATGTATTGCTGAACTCTACCTATC
>Ga0307377_10002415_pt1 | contig 22091 bp, 16 predicted proteins | sample TR3MG_FD_202535 | JGI IMG/M metagenome (GOLD analysis project Ga0307377, IMG submission 202535) | Soil microbial communities from Risofladan, Vaasa, Finland - TR-3 | ecosystem: Environmental > Terrestrial > Soil > Coastal area > Acid sulfate soil | place: Finland: Risofladan, Vaasa | collected...
GATGGAGAGCCCCACCACGAAGGTCTTTCTTGCATCGATCATGCGGGACATGATTATCTGTATTCCAGCCATGATCATGAAGCAAACCGCAAAGACCAGAGACGCGCCCATCACCGGCGTGGGCATAATTACGAAGATGGCGGCCAACTTGGGGAAAAAGGCCAGCAGCATGAGAATGCCGCCTGCCGCATAGCCGATGCGCCTGCTGGTCGCGCCGGTGGCGATGGACAGGCCGATATTGCTCGAAGAGACCGACTGGCCCAGGGCCCCTAAAAGCCCGGAGGTTATGTTTCCTGCCGCGCAGGCCAGCATCCCGCGGCTTATGGACCGCATCTCGATTCGCCTCCAATCGGTATCGTTGATCTTCTGGCAGGTGGTGAGATCGCCCATAGTCTTCAGCGCGGAGGATAGGGCCGCCACAAGGAAGGGCACGAGCATGACAGCGCTAAACGACATTCCGAATTTGCCCATCTCGGGAAGCTGGAAAAAGGCAGAGTCAAGGATCAGCCTGGCCTTATCTACGGTCAAGATGCCCGTAGCAAAGGAGACTGCATAGCCTGCAACCATGCCGATCAAAAGAGAGTAGAGCCGCATCTTGCCCTTGCCCCAGACATTGAATCCTGCCGTAACGGCCAGAGTGATCAACCCTACCATAAAAGGCAGCGCCTGAACCCCCGGATGTGTACCGTCCACCCCAAAGAACTTGGGGACGGCGATGGGGATCACTTCCACTCCCACCATGAGCACCACCGTTCCTGTCACTTCCGGTGGGAAGAACTTGCGCATTCTGCCCACCACCTGGGAGAACAGAGCCTCGAAGATGCCAGCAACGACCGTCATGCCAAATATAAGTTCTAGGCCGCCTGCCTTGCCCGCCAAAAGCGATGCTGGCACGAAGGCCGGGCCATTCACCAGAGGACAGAGGTAGCCGGAGCCGACCGGCCCTTTTTTCAAGGCCTGCAGAGCCGTGGAGAAGCCCGTGGCCAGCATGGCCATGCAAATGAGGGTTTGCGCATCCTCGGGGGAGCCACCGATTTCGCTTACTATCACTACTGGAAAGATGAAGGCAATGGATAAGATGAAGATGTGCTGAAAGCCCAAAAGCAACGTAGTCGTGAGAGGCGGTTCATCATCAACTCCGTAAATAAGATTGGTGGGTTTTCTGGGCATTTTGAATTTCCAATTCTGAAATGTCTTACTGAAATAAAGTTTTTTTGGTTCTCAAAATTATAAATAATCTTCAAATCCCATTACACCAGCCAAGTCCAAAATGGCACAGGTTATCAGATCGCTGAATACTTCATTGCGCTGCTTGTTTCTTTTTCTTTACCAGGCAAAGAATATTCTTTCCGGGGCGTCGCTCATAAGTGATTTCATCCATGAGCGTTCTGATAAGCCCGATTCCCCAGCCGCCCACAGGCCCCTCAATATCATCATGGGTGATATGATGAAAAGTCACATGCTCTGTGGGATCGAAGGGAGGGCCATCGTCTGCGATCATGATTTTCAATCTGTCTTTTTCAATCCAGATTGAAACGTAAATGAAACCCGCTTTTCCCTCATAGGCATGAAGGACGATGTTGGTGCAGGCCTCTTCCACTGCCAGCTGGACTTCCAGCGCCTCTCGCTGGTCGAATCCGCTCTTCTTCATGATCTCTGCAATGGACTCCTTTATTTGCGGGATCTTATCCAGCTCTGCCTTAGCGGTAAAGGCAACTGCGCAGATGTAGCTCTTGCTGTCGGGTGCCAGATCATTCCTCCGCCTTAATCACTATGGCTGTTATGTCGTCCGACTGCTCTTCACCTTCAGTAAACTGCCTCAGATCACGCAAAATGCTATCCAGTATCCCTTGGGCAGAGAGCTCTGTGGCAGCGGCCAGGGAGGATCTAAGCCTCTTCTGGCCGAAGAGTTCCTCCTTGTCGTTCATGGCCTCCACGATGCCATCTGTATATAAAAGCAAGATGTCCCCTGATTCAAGGGCAACCTGCCGTTGCTCGTATTCCATATCCGCCCTCATTCCCAGGGCAACGCCAGTGACCTCCATCGTCTCTATGCTGCTCGCAGCAACCCGATAGAGTAGAGGCGGATTGTGGCCGGCATTGGCATAAACCAGGCTTCGATCCTTCTGGTTCAAACTGGCAAAAAACAGAGTAACGAACATCCCTGAAGTTACAGAACGAGAATCTGCTACGATCATGTTATTGGCACAGCTAAGCCGCTCGGCCGCCCTATCGTGAGGAGTAGCACACACTCGCACAATGGTTCGGGAGAGGGCCATGAACAATGCAGCAGGAACACCTTTTCCGGACACGTCTGCGATCACGAGCTGCAGATTTTCGTCTTGAATGATGAAGTCATAAAAGTCTCCACCCACCTCTCTAGCAGGAATGGTAGTGGCCGTGATATCGAATCCTTTCAGAAAAGGAATCTTCTCAGGAAGAAAACTCTTCTGGATATCAGCGGCGACCATAAGCTCCGCCTGCTTCTTCTGCAGCTCCAGCTGGTAGCTGTCCCTTTCCCTCTTGGTCTCTCTCTCCGTGATAACATTGGAAATGATAAAGGCGAATATGAGCATGCCCGCTCCATTGGCTAGGACCATGGGTCCGGCGGCTTCCTCTACCACATCCTGAGCAAGATTAAAGGGCCGGGAGATGGCCAGCGTTAGCACCATATGGAAGAGCTCGAAGATGATGGCAAAGATGACCGAGAAGACAACCCCTGGAAACCTACCTTTGCGGAGGTAGGCCAGCCCACCCAAGAGACCTGCCAGAGTTGCCGCTATACTACAGGCTAGAGCAGTGAAGCCTCCTTCCGAGAAGCGAAAAGCCGCGCTGATAAGTCCTGCACCCACACCCACCACCGGCCCGCAGGCGAGACCACCCACAAGCGGCCCCAGATCGCGGACGTTGATGATGGCGCCCCATACATTGATGCCGATGATGGTGCCGTAAATTGAGACTGCCCCGAAGAATAGAACAAGAACCAACTGGCTTTTCCATGTTGCCCTCCCATCCAGTATCTCTGTGAAATATCTGCTGCGAGAAATTAAAAGGGCCGCTACCACGATAACGCTTACTGCCTGGAGCAGCACCAGGGAATTGCTGACGAGAGAAGTAACCATGTGGATTATCAGATCCTGGTGGTTTCAGATCCTGTGCCGACGTCAATGATAGCGACTATCAGCTTTGCGTTTGAAGGCTTTTGATCGCCTCTCCCTGGCTGGGATAGATGGAAAAAAATCGATTGGCTCCTGTCATAAAGAAGACATCTCTTACAAAAGGCTGCAAGGCCGCAAGCAACAGATCGCCATCTTTGTGCTTGAGCTTGTTCAGGGATGCCATGAGCACTCGCAGACCAGAGCTGCTGAGGAACTCCACCTTTTCCATGTTAACCAACAAAAATTTTTTATTTTGATCTATTAATCCAATCAAAGCAGCTTCAAGGTCCTTGGAAGTCACGGCATCAATCTTACCAGATACGGAGAGAACTGGAATATCACCGATAAGACTTTGGATGATCTCCATTTTGCTCATAAAATGAGTTTGACCTTCAAACATATATTACTTATGCAGGACATCACTCCCCGCCAGGAGAATTCCCTAGGGCTTGAAGTTGCTCCAGTAAAACCTTATATCGTTTCCTAGCATCCCATTGCTCTTATACGTAGGAAAATATAAGATGGATATGTAACTGAGGTCAAGATGACAAGAAAAACAATTGAAAAAGAGGATTCCCTTCTTCGATGCCATTCTTTGGAAAACGCAAGAAAGACTCCGCTGATAATTGATTTTATCGCCGAAGTAAAACAAAACGTCTTAGCTGGCAATGACGTATCCAGTGATGTTCCAACAATTGAGCTTCTTGACCGCTGCAAAACTCTAGAGGAGGCGAAAGAAGATCCACTTGTGCTAGAGTTAATTGGCAAACTCAAAAATGAAGTCTCTGCAAAAGCTGGGAAAATGATTTATTGGGAGGATGTGCTCGAAGGAAACGCAAAAATTGCGACTCTGCTTGGCTATGCTTTGCTAAACGAACTTGATGTGCCGAAAAACTACGACCTTCGTAGAGAGATATTGGACGAACACCGAGACGTCCCCGTTCTCTTATTCTATTCTCTGCTCAGCCAGATTGTGAATAGTCCTGGTTGTGAAGTTCTAAGAGGGAAATTCGAGTCAAAGAAGAAAGCAAGTAAAGCAAGTGCTAGGAATATTCGCAAAAAGCCTAGGTCTTAGATAAAAGGCTAAAATGAGTCCCCAGCACATCTCTTCGGGGCAGCTTTAAAAACCTCTTCCGACTAATTGACAAGGGTAGTTGGGAATTGAAAATCGACCAAATAATCGGCAAGTAGCCCTCGGAAAGCTGTAGTCGGATTCAAATGTTTGGGATAAACCTTTGCTTATTAATGAGCGCATCTCACCCAGGGGCCTTTGTAAGCCAGATCAGTCCCATCTACTTGTACCATCTGTCCCACCAATACTTGAATTCTTATGCAAATATATTTTAATGCGGGGGGACATTTGGACGAATGGTAAATCAACCAGCAGCAAGCATCTCTGCAGAGCAGCAGAAGGAGAAGATGATCAGATTCTACTCATAAGGATCATTACCATATGGCGAAGCTGTCGGGTGCATTCTCTTGCTTTCCAGGGCATGCAATAGTGAACATAATATTAAATATAAGCGCAGCGGGAAATGTCTTCGATGAAGACCAGTTTGCTTTTCTTTTCGGCAATTATTATGCTAGCATTCTCTCTGGCCAGTGTCCAGGGAGCCTGTCCTGTAGGGGGCTGCGGAGGAGGTGGTGAATCCTGGACGGCATCGGCTCAGGCTTTCATCAACTCTGATGTCCCCCTTGTGGGTGTAACCGCAAATCAGAACACAAAGTCGAGCAGCTTTAGTTCCGGAAGCTTCCAGGCAGGCCAGCCTGTAGGCGGAGCTGTTAACAAAACCGTAAACAGTACAGTCCCCAAGCTCACGGGAGTGTATGTGTTGCCCGGTTCCAGAGCAGACCTATTCCCTGCACCCGGCATGCTAAAGTCTCTGGATGCCATCTCTGAAAAGGATGTGGTGCTGGATGTATCGAGCCGCCGAACGCCTGGTGAGGCTCATATCAGAGGTGCCGTTCACATTCCTGCTAAGCGCTTTTTTAATGAAAATGGAACGCTGCGCAATGTATCGGAGCTGGTAGCGATTTTGGGCGAGGCAGGAATCTCCAATCAGGATGCTGTGATGGTCTACAGCGACTCCTTTAGCTCCGGAGAGGGAGCAGCGGTCCTCTGGATGCTGCGCTACCTGGGGCATGAGGATGCGCGGACTTTGGATGGCGGGCTGGATAACTGGATAGGGGCGAGCTTGCCCATGGAGACAAAGGATAACGTGCGTCCGCCGGTCAGCTACGTTGCGAATCCTCGAACGGAACTCTGGGCTGATTACGATTATGTCAAGTCCGGCCAGGCACAAATGGTGGATGCCAGGAGCTTTCAGGACTTTGGCAAGGCAAGAATAGGCAATGCCACCTTCATCAGCCCCGAAAATGTGCTGGAAGAGGGCAGGCTGAAGGAAGGGGCGGGGCTTAAGGACATATTCGCCAGATTGAATGCGAGCCGGGCGGTGGTGGTCTACTCGGACGATATTTATGGGGCTTCTGTGGTCTGGTTTGCTTTGCAGGTCATGGGATTCGATAGCAGGATTTATAGCTGGCAGGACTGGGAAGAGCGAGAGGAGGAGATGGTTTAGGGAAACAGCCAAATAGCTCAACGAACAAACATTAGCGAGAACATGAAGCTGAAAGTCAAGATTGCGGGGCCCAAAGTACATGATGTGGGATATCGTGTATTCTTGCTCAGGCATGCTATGAACCTGGCCCTGCCAGGACTCTCTACCTACAACTGGGAAGAAGACGGCCAGCAGGAAGTCATAGCCCTGGTGGAAGGAGACGAAGCCAGAATCACAGCTTTCTTGCAGACAATTGAGAAGAATAAGCCTGATTCAGCAGATGTCTCAAAGGTGACTTTTGAGGATTACGACGACGAAGTGGGGCGAACCAGTGATGTTGCCATGTTTTGCTCTTTCGTTCAACTGGACAAGGCTATCCCGTTGCTCCTGGATATGAGGGATGATCTGAAAGAGATGAAAGGCGACATCAAAGCGGTGCGGAAAACCACAGGTGCAACGCTGGACGAGATCAAAGGCATGAGAGAAGACATCCAGCCGGGATATGCGATACAATTCAGGCAAGTACAGGCGGATGTCCAGGCCATAAAAGATCGGCTGGGAATGTCCTGATTCACAGAACCCAAGTTAATCCTTGACTGGTCATTGGTCATCTCTTCATGGCCTTGGGCAGGCGCTCCTGTTAACCGCTCGATTTTTCGTATCCTTATCTAGGGCTTGCGCCGGAGCCGCCCGCGGGCAGGACTGTGCGGGGCCACAGCGCCGTTCCTAAGTTGGGCCCGTCCGCCCGCACGCGCTCAGGAGAGGTGAAGGCTGTTCTTTGCATGCTGCGCTACTTGGAGCAGGAGGAGGTAATGGCACTGGATGGCGGTCTTGACAACTGGTTTTTGGCGAGCCTGCCCATGGAGACAAAGGAGAACGTAGCGCCCTCCTGTCAACTATGTTCCAAGCCAGCGGGCGGAGCTCTTGGCCGATTATGACTATATCAGATCCGGCCAGGCCCAGATGGTGGACGCCAGGAGCTTTCAGGAGTACGGCAGGGCAAGAATCAGGCAATGTCACCTTCATCAGCCCCGAAAATGTGCTGGAGGAGGGCAGGCTGAAGCCGAGAGACGGGCTCAAGGATACCTTCGCCCGATTGAACACGAGCCGGACGACGGTGGTCTACTCGGACGACATTTGCGGGGCTTCTGTGGTGCGGTTTGCCCTATTACGGGATTCGACAGCAAGATTTATGCTTGGCAAAACTGGCAGATGCGAAAGGGATAGATGGTTTAGGGGGACGATCGCATGCGGACGGGAGGTGCAGCTTAATCTTTCCTTTTGCAACCATCGGATATTCACATGGCTCCGACTGAGCAGGTTTATTAATAAGTATAATTATAAATAAAATGCTATGAAAATATAATTTATATAATTTAAAAAATGTTATCTATATTTGGGCAGGAAATGATGAGTTAAAAACATAAAATTGTTATTCTTCAAAAAGTTTTAAATAGAACACATCACTATCAAGCAAATTTGTTAGATTTTGAGATCTTACTGCGGAATGTGTGTTAAATTTCCTCATTTTATGATAGCGATTTTCTGGCTACGCGGGCCAAAATTTGGATCTTTTATCTCCCGTTAACCCCTAAGCTTAGGAGGAGCATCTTGCCACCCCCCCAGCATCTAACATCTTCTGTAGTTCATCCAGCTCACTACCGGAATTATATCGACCATAAAAGTTGAAAGAATAGTGGAAAAATAACCTGGGAAAAAAACGTTGATGGGACATCTGCCCATCTCTGCTATTTTATCTCAGTGCATCCTCCTGCGATGGAGATACCCTGCCAAAGATATTACTATCGCTGCGAAAAGCGCCTCGAATCCTGGCTCGGACTTAGGAGTGTCAGTCATCGAGGTATCATTTACCGGAGTTGTATTTTGCCGATCAACCATTGGAACTGCCGGATTTTTTTCAGCATAGCATGGTTCGCCGCAGAAAATGTCCAGTTCGCCCTCAGGTAGTGACTTCGTGCGTCTGGTTGTATTATCGACCATTGATGTATAGGATACAACTGAATCTGGAGTAGCTGAGTCGGGACTGAAATCAACTTTTGTTCTTTGGCTGATTACGTCTACCGGCAGTTTGGAGAAATTTATGGCAGTATGGATAACCAAGCTCTTTTCTGCCGCACCGGGAACATTGCCAAGGTTAAATATTACAGTTGTTGTCCCGTCCGGATTTGGCGGTTTTATTATGGAATTGGGTTCCGTACCCAAGACCCTAAAGTATGGATAAACTGTCTCTATAACAGTCATACTTCTGGCTGCCGGAATGTCTTCTCTACTTCTGCATGATTCACTTAGTATTTTGTCAACAATCGCTTCAACACTAGAAATACTATTCCCTGAAGGAATAAACTGTCCGCGGGTCGGATTGGAAATATCATTTTGCAGGACGGATGCCTCCTCTGATGTTGCCGGATCCCGGGTATCTATATCCAGCCCAATAGTGTATATAGGAATATTATTTAGGGCTGCACTTTGGACGGCGCTAGACAAGCTACCTGCTGCAAACTCGCTCTTGCCAGTAAGGAATACAACCATATAATCGGTTATTCTGCGATCGAATGGTGTATCTAATACGTTCTTTTTATTGACGATCATTTGCACGGCGCGATTCAAACCCGCTGCATATTCCGTCCCGTCCGTCTCCGAAAGCACTAAAGGATTATTTCTCAATTCAGTACCCCAGTTGCTTGCCATCATGAAAGTTGGCGAGGCATAATCAGGGGTTGCTGTGACATCCCAGTCTACCCTGGCATATTGTACCGTTGGGTGTCTCCTTAATGCACCTTCAATTCCGACCATCATACTGTCTACATATGAACCATGCAGTGTGCTTCCCGAGGCATCTGTTGCGAAGACAACGGTCCTATTGCAAGGAATTTCTGGCGTTGTGATGTTTATAACTATATCCTGACAACCAAAATTGCTCCATCGTATATCCTTTGAGCCCGTAATTCTGTATCCTGGATAAAATTCATCAGATACTTTTCCGCCTTTGGCCCTTGCGCTGTAGAACAATTCAGACTCCATATCCACCTCTATTTTAGTAGGAGGAATTGTTGCCTGTCCTGGTCCGATATTCTGTACATTGTAACTCACGATTGAATCACTTGGCATGGCAAGAAGATAGGTTCCCTTATACCTGGACCTAACCTTGAAAGAAAGAGTCTTTGTCTGCTGATAGTACATTGGCCCAATACCCCAATTAATCGTAGTTATGCCGCCAGAAGAAGTGAGAGATGCGTTAGCAGGAATCGAAGACATATCATAAGCCTCAATTCCATTCGGCAGCAGATAATTAACCTCGACGTTTTCCAGCGAAGTCTTCAATCTAGCGACTACCTCTTCGAAAATGCTAACTATTCCTCCTGGATTGTTAACATGGAAATACTGGCCTATTGCCTCAAGGTCTGCAATTTTGCTGCTTCCCAGTCCTATTGTATATATCGTGATTCCTTTTGATTTCATTTCCCGAGCTTTTTCCACACTCCGTGATATTTCACATCCATCATATCCATCTGAGAAAATTACAACTATTTTTTTATCAGTTGTCGCACCTTGCAGCAAGGAGTCCGATGCATTTAGGGCCTCCCAGATACAGGTTCCATCACTTGCTTCAGCATTATCAATAGAGTTTTTTACCGCTTCAATGTTGTCTGTAGTTTCAAGCTTTTCTATTATCGCCCCATTCCAAAGTACAACTCCAAATTTATCATTTACTTTGTCGACTGCCATGAGGTCAACAAATCTTTTTGCAGCTTTGACACGATCCTCCCGCGGATCTGAATTCTCCATAGAACCTGAACAATCGATAGCAATAACGACAGTAATTGGCTTTCGTTCTTTATTAACCAAATCTGTCACATTTAGTTCGACCATAGCCTCTCGAGGAGAATTCACCGAGTCTGATGCCCATATTATATGGTCTGACGGATACGCAACATTGTTAGATACAGAGATATCCTGCGCATCGCAGGATATCATTGAAACTAAAGTTATTAGTATAATTCCAATTAATTTCAAATCGCCCATATACATCAATATATTCCCTCCTAAATTCAATATAAAATTATGTTCAATAAATTATTGCACCTTATCTTTTATTACTACTGCTATTAACAAACTCATTAGTCCCTCCTTTTTATTTTTAAACGTAATACCCGCAGCTTGCTGCGATTGGCATAAAGGGAATACGTGTTCAACTTAGTTTTGGATCAGCCCAACCTGGTTCCAATTTCATGCGGCGGCGCCTTGGATGCTTGCAGCGGGGTGCACCGCCGCCGTTTCACTAGGAGAACTTTGTCATTTATAAATGATTCGATCTGCCAAATAATCCAGCAATCTTTATAATATGAGTATCTTTATAAAAGTATCAATGGAAACTTGAGATTTCTGCTGAGCAGCCAAATAGCATAATTCAATCCCCCCCATACCTCACCAGGCCCTCCCATCCCTTTCCCCCAAAATTCGCATACACTCCCACATCGCCCTTCCCAGCAGTCGCATTCCCTTCGAACAGATCCCCGCGCGACGCAAGATGGCTCCATTCGTCCCCGCTTACCACAGCCACCTCTTGGGCACCCGGAACCCTGATCCGGAACAGGTAGCTCGCCCCGGCCTTCAATTTGTCCTCCAGGGGGCTGAAAAGATATGCCCCTGCTTCGCTGAACTTGCCATAGGTCATAGGAAATCCGGGGCTCTCAACATCGCCGGAAGCAGCGTCTATCCTGTACTTTAACACAGAGTCGTAGTTACCAGGATCATCCCTTCGCTTGGCATACGCCTTCAGAACATAGCTTCCCGCAGCAGGAAACTGCACATAGATATCATACCTGTCCCCGTCTCTCTGGCAAAATGTATACCCATCCAGCTCTGCCTTGGCTGATGCCCCGCGGTCTGCATACTCCAGCCCCGCCATCATCACCACATCTTGCGGAGCATAGATGGAGACATTGACCTGCTTTTTTGCACTTATCGTCCCATTTTTTTGGCCAAGCTTCAGGCCCAGATTAAAAAAGTCAGATTCCAGATTGACCAGATTCTCAAACTCCTGTTTTGTGACAGGCTCTTCGAGAAGCTGCCATTGTTCTTCTTCGGGGAAGTGATCATAGATGAACTGGAAGGGCGGCGTCATAAAGAAATGATCATCGAATTCCCTCACGTATTTCCGGTCCCCGTTTACATACCCCGCCCCCCAGGTAGTGTCCATCAGATACCAAGATCCATTTATCTTAACGCCGTTCCAGGCATGATTGGCAGGGCCGGTGAAGTTCTTGCCCGGCACATATCCGTATCCTTTTCCGTAGCCGCTGATCCTTACCGCCTCAAGACCAGCTTCCTTTGCCAGAGAGAGGAAGAGATCGGAATAGCCGTAGCAGACCGATTTTTTGCTCTTTAAAACATCCTCAGAATTCGTGGCCCCGCTGCCTCCCTTGAAAAAAACCTCAACATTGTAGTCAATGTTCTCTGTGATCCACTGGAATATGGCCCTGGCCTTCTCGCGATCGTTTGCGGTCGGCTTTACCAGATAGGCAGCCAAGCTTTCCACTGAAGCCTCGACGGAGGATGGCGCATTTAAAGCATGACGATCGATATTCTCATAATTATAATTTATAGTGGTGTTAAAATCATTAGGAGCAATTGCCGCCAATTCATTCTCCGCATCCACCTCCAGGACGCCGGACATTTCAGAGGTGGCCATCACAGCAAGCGGTTGCAGCATTAGAAGAAGCAAAATAATTACTATTTTCATAAAATCCACCAGAGTAAAAATCAAGAATTATTTTTTTAGAGAACTATCTCCATCATATCGTGGCCCAGCGGCCATTTTTTGAGAGCCATCTCGTGCGGCGGATAAAGATGGCTTAAGTGCGTGAGGATAAGTCGCTTCGCGCCCAGTTTCTCCCCCAAAGCCATGGCCTCGTCTGCCGTCATGTGCTTGCTGATGGTGTAGCCCGGTGGAGTGATAGCATCCGCCAGCATCAGGTCAGCCCCTTTCATCAGCTCCAGGCTTTCCACCGGAATCTCCATCTTGGTGTCGCTGGTGATCACGACTACCCTGCGGCCGTCGTCAATTCGCACGCCCACCGTCTCCGTAGGCGGATGGTTGACGGGAAAGAGGGTAAACTCCATTCCCGCAATATCAAAGGGCTGATAGGCTACTACGTCATGGCGCACGGGATTTAGGAAATAAAGATAGTTGAGGATATAGTCCATGGTGCCCTTGAGAGCATAGACATCCACGTGGCTTTGCACCCGGTGAAAATCCCCAAAGCCGGCATAATGATCATAATGGGCATGCGTCCAAATTACACCATCCACACTGGCGATATCCTTCTTCAAAAGCTGCCAGCGCAGGTCTGGGCTGCTGTCCACCAAAACCCGACCGTCATCCTCGTCAGACTCTATAAGAACGGAAAACCTCATCCTGCGACTGCGTCCCCCGCGCAGGGCGTCCATGCAGGCCGGACACTTGCATCCGATCTTTGGTGTGCCTATGGCGTCGCCCGTGCCGAGGAGCGTGACCTTCATGCCGCCCTCATGCCGTAATGCTCCGCTTGTAGTCGGAGATCCTGCGCCGGAACTCCTCTATGGACCTTTCCAGATCTTCCTGGTCTAGATGTCTGCGGTCCTCCAGAAGAGCATTGAGAACGGCATCTCTTATCACCAACCTCAAATCCGAACCTGAGTAGCCTTCCGTCATCTCCGCCAGCTTGGCTGTATCTACCTCGGCATCAATGCGGGACAAGACCTTATCCAGGATCATGCGCCTTATCTCCAAGTCAGGCAGCGGGAAGTTCAATACCTTGTCAAATCTTCTCCAGGCAGCATAGTCCAGGAGCTGAGGGTGGTTGGTGGCCGCGAGGAGTAGAACGCCATGCTCCACCAGGCTGATCTCATCTATGGCCTTGAGCAGTGAGTTGACGGCCCTCTTCATAGCGCCGTGCTCATCCGAGGTCCTGGTCTTGGCCACGAAGTCGAACTCATCAATTAGCAGTATGCAAGGGCTGAGCCTCTTGGCCAGCTCAAAGACCTTGTCTATATTCTTGGAGGTCTCGCCCAAATACTGGCTGGTGATCATGGAGAGCCGAACCTCCACAATGGGCAGGGAAAACCAACTCGACAGTGCTCGAGCAGTGGTGGTCTTTCCAGTACCTGGCGGGCCGATAAAAAGAAGCTTGCCAATCTCATAAAGGCCGATCTCTCGCAGATATTGCCGGTTTTTCAGAGCCTTGCCCATCTTTTCTATCTCAGCCTTCTGATCCTCAGTTAAAATCAGGCCGGCAATGCTGTCCCTCACATCCTCGGGGGCTTTGATGTAGGCAAGCTTTAGAAGGTCATCCGCCTCCTTGGAGTCCTTGCAAAGCTCCTTTATGCGGGCATCGATCCACTCCCGGTCGGCAGATAGAGGCTTATTGGCGCTCTTAGCCTCGGCGTAGCTCACATTCAGAGAGTCATAGTTCTCATAGAAGTAGGCTAAAACGGGATTCGACTTGATCCTGGCCAGATCCTTTTGATTGGCAAACCACTTGGCCGCCACATCGAATACAGTTAGCCGCAGCTGGGAGCCAAACTCCTCAAAAGCCACAAACGTAAGATCTTTTATGGCCGCTTTGATGTTCTCGATGCCATAGATCTTCTGTGCATCTGCGCTGGTTACATAAATCGGTCTCTTGACACTCTTGGTCTGCACATCGAAATAATGCTTGCGAATATTGGGGGGCAGGTCATCTTCAGTCAAATTTTCTTTATGGTTATAAATATCTGCAGTTAGCAGCAGCTCTGCAACCTCAATAGCGCTACGCATCTCCAAGCCATTCTCTGCACCCATCTTTAAAGCTCCATGGAACTGAACTAAGCTAGTGGCCTATAAAAAGAGATAAAGCTTTCCATGGGCGCGAATCTAAAATTGTTCTATAATCCTACCTCTGCTGTCGATCATCAAGTCTCCCGGTTATTGATGATCGCTCGATAGGTCGCCAGGAGAAAGCCGTAGAGTGTAGGACCAATGATCACCCCGATAATTCCCACCACAAATATGGGGGCAGTATACGCGAGCAGCGTGACTATGGGATGAATCCTTGCGCTCTTCATGGCCAAATGAGGGCGGATCACGTTTTCCGGTATCACCATGAGCATGACCGTTCCGAATACCAGGATCATCAGGGAACGGATCATATCGCCCAGGAACAGATAGTATAGAGCCAGGGGAATGAATACGACCGCCGGCCCGAGCATGGGAACGAACGTAAAGACGCCCACAACGACCCCCAGCACAAAGGGATAAGGCACGCCCAATATAGAAAAGCCAATAGCAGCCAATACGCCGCTTAGCATCGATGTGCTGAAGTAGACGGTAAAAAGGGTGGTATAGATGCTGTTTAGCTCCTTCAGGAAATTCTTGACCAGCCATCGCCTTTGCCGGGGGAATAGATCCACCGCCTTGCCAATAATCTCTTTGCCGTCTATGAGGATGTAGTAGGTGAAGAATACCACTACTATCAACTGGGCAAAGAGTACGGGAAGCTCAGAGGCAAAAGAGGAAAGCTCTCTTTGGACAATGGGGAAGGCCCAGGTGGCAATGGCCACGGGAATGTCACTTATCTCCTGCACATATTTCAAAACTATATCGCTTACATAACTATGAACCCAAGCAGGAAGGGCGCTTTTAGCCCATATATCGATTTCCTGGGTGAGGGAAGTAAACTGGGCGCTTGATAAGGCTCCAGATTTCTCCAGATTGGATATCTCCACCAGGAGCACACCGGTGATGCCAAGCAATATGGCCAGTATAAGCACGAATACAATCAATATGGAGAAAAGAGAGGAAATCTGCTTTTGCCGGGTCAGCCGGAAGAAAACTGCATAAAGCGGCTTGAGGAGAAACACCAGGAATATGCTCAGCAGAATGGTGGTGAGGAAATCCTTGGTCAGGTACACGGTAGTGAGAAAGACCAGGAAGACGAAGGCTCCCGCAGCCATATCAAAGCGCCGGCTGAAATCCATGATGATAGATCATTCCTCAGAACTGTATAAACTTATCTATTTGATTTTATCCTGAATCACCTCTCTGTATTTAGAATCATTCCGACGGGAGGACGCTGTCTATGCCCAGAACATATCTCTTTTACGAAACATCCTTTTTCCGGATCGATGTCTCATACTTTTTGGTCCGGTCTGCTCAAGATGCGGCTTCAGGCTGATGCGCATACGGCAGGGTGAACTGGGACTTTTATCTTCTCCTTGCCTGGTGAGATTGAGACGATTTCTGATGCTCTTTGGCTGCCTTCTCATCTGACTACTATTGTCCCATAAACTGTAGGACGAGGCTCTGCGCCAGGGATTCACACCAGCCCGGAACAACAAAGGCAACGCTCTCGCAGGTCAGGGGTTCCGGCCCTAGGCGCTCTAACTACAAATCCTGACATGAGCAATAGAAGTCTGCTCTTCTATGTGTTCGATCACTTTTGGCCCGCAAGAATCGAATTCATGGGATTCATTTTGGCAGCAAACATTAATTACGTCACTTGCTAGCGCTTTTCAGCAGCTTACGTACGCGATCAGATATTGTAAGGAGCGTATATTTCAGGCTATTCAACCGTGCAGGGTTCTCATCCCCCGCACATGGACATAGTTTAAGATCGGTAGCGTAGACGATATCTAGATGGAATATCTTCTGTCGGCTCGTAAATTCCGTGAACTTGCACGCTCCAGCTCTCCTTAAATCCCTAGGTAGCTAGGAAATTAGAAAATGGAACTGGGATGAATTGGGAACTGCTGGAAAAGTTCGAATATATGGAAAATCTGAGCAGGCTCTCAAATTTTGTATTTTGAATAGAGACGGCCTGCTTGGAATTTAAGGCATGGCGATAGAAATCTGCTACTCGAACTCGATTGTTCCCGGCGGCTTAGGAGTCAGGTCGTAGACTACCCTGGCCACGGTTGGAATCTCGCCAGTGATGCGGCTGGATATACGCCTCAGCGTCTCCCAGGGAAGCTCCATCGCATCCGCAGTCATGGCATCTCGGGAGGAGACGGAACGGACGGCCACTACCCAGCCGTAGACCCGGACGTCGCCTTTCACGCCCGTGGCTTTGCCCAGTAAGGCGGCAAAAGCCTGCCAGGGGCTGAATTTCTCGACCTCTTCTTCTACAATGGCATTGGCTTTGCGCACCACATCCAGCTTTTCGGATGTGACTTCGCCCACGATGCGCACGGCAAGGCCGGGCCCTGGATAGGGCATTCTCTCGCTGATCTCCTGAGGAAGGCCCAGGGCGCGGGCCACTTCGCGAACCTCATCTTTGTACAGGTCGCGCAGGGGCTCGACTATAGTCTGGAATTCCATGCAACTGGGCAGTCCTCCTACATTGTGATGAGCCTTGATGCCTCCCTCTGACTCGATTCTGTCCGGGTAGATGGTGCCCTGCATTAAGCAGTCGCCACCGATCTTGCGTGCCTCTTCCTCAAAGACGCGGATGAAGGTCTCGCCCACGATCATCCTTTTCTCTTCCGGGTCCGTGACGCCTTTCAAGGCATCGAGGAACCGGTCGTGAGCATTCACTCGCACCAGGCTGATGTCCTTGAAGAGCTGCTCGATTCGGTCCGACTCAAACTGCCTCATGAGCCCTGAGTCCACATAAACCGGGACCAGTCGATCTCCAATGGCGCGATGGGCCAGCATGGCGCATACGGAGCTGTCCACGCCTCCCGATAAACCTATGATGGCGCGTCCCTTAACATCGCGCCTGATATCCTCGATGGCATCCTCTATGAAACGTTGCACATTCATGGCCATAATAGCATGCCCGGCTTTGAGAATAATAGGCTTGCGGTTATGATTATATTTTCTCGCCAGTATCACTTAGGCTTGCTGATGCTTTTCTAGATGATCTTAATATGACACGTACATGAAAAATAAGGCTATAAATTATGAAATAGATGCATATATTGGCGAGATAAGAGAGTGGGGCTCGCCATTAAGACCTCCTCTGGGGGGGCTCTCCTCCGACCCTCCCAACCCAGTCAGGGAGTTTGCAGCCAACGCATTTTCTCAGATTCCCTGATTTCCCTTATCTGTCCAGATAATGCTTTTATCAATACCCAAAACAATTTAATTTAAGAGATCGTATTCAGATGTGAAATGACAAACGTAGCATCCAAAATGAAGGCAGAAAATGGAAGAGAAAGATGAAGGAATTGCAAAGGTTCAAGGTGCAGAAAAATGAAATATAGCAAAATTTTGCTGTGCATGACCGCGCTCGCCGCGTGTCTGCTGGTCGGCATTGCATTGGAAGATGACTACTTGGAAGGCGGATACGTCCGGAGTTTCGATCGCTCGATGATGATGGATCCGGGAATAGCCGGCATGGTGAAGTGGATGGATGCGCCCGTTCCCAGTTTTCCCTGGTACAGCTCCGATCTTACCTTCTATAGACAGGCAGTTCCCAGTAGTACATTCACTCCCTACAGAGAATATTATACAACCACAGTAGCACCTGTGGTGGGTGGGATAGTAAGCAATCCTGTCAAGTTCGATATTGCCAAGGATACACCTTACGGCATTTACTACGGCAGCGGCCAGGGATTGCCATACTCTCAGTACGCATCCACAGTGCCATCTAATGCCAATGAACTCTGGATTCAGGGAGCGACAAATTGGACACAGTATGCTATAAGCCCTGTCGGAGTCTCGCTGCAACTGGTGGCCAATGTGCCTGCAGGAGGGATGGGGGGCTTTTATGAGGTAGTTCAGACCGATACGGTCAGTACCACGTACAAGACTTATCAATTCAATCCAGGTTATAACACCATGAACTTCAAAGCCGAGCACATGGGACGAAACATGCTCTACTTTGTGGTGAACAACCAGCCAAGCAACGTGGTCATTGTGGATGTGTTCTCCCAGGCCCCAAGGTAAACAACACCTCTGCACAAAATGCTTTAGAGACCATGGTGTCGCCATCAAACCAATATTGATTTGAGAGCAAAGGCGGATTGCATTTCCGCCTTCCAACTCAATACTATCGAAATCATTTAGTTGGGCAATATTGGCAGGGTGCTATGCATACACCTGGATTCTGCTTAAATTATCTCCTGTATTCCTTTTTCAATATCTATCGATCACAATACCGGCTGATCTTGCGCCAGCGGGCAACACTCCAGCCACTCCTTATCCGGGCCGATGCTCCTGTTGGCCCACTTCCATCTGGCTTTGCCCTGTAGGCTGAAGTTTCCCGACAGATGCGTATCAGCAAAGCCCCCCGGCCAGAAAGCTTTGCGATCGGCCAGGCCCAGTACGCGCGCATTCGTCTCCAGATAGGAGAGCGTCTTGCCGAGTCGCGCTTGATAGCTGAGATTGAGGCTCTTCGCCTGATAGTATCTGTCGCTCCAGAAAAAGTCCCGATAATCGTTCTCTGCCAAGAGCTTTGCAGACCATTCTCCCTTCAAAGGAATGCAATTTCGAGAGAGGTTGAGCGAGGCAGGAGAGCTGTCAGCAAGGATGTCGCGCTCTGCGCTGATGCTGGCTGAGCTATATGTCAGTTGCTCTTGGGCTTGATAGTCGCCTGCTCCATGCTCGCCGTATTGCAGGGCCGATCCGATTATGGGCCTGATTTTAGTGGTGGCCGATGCCGAGAAGTTGAACTCGCCCGCTGTGATATGCACATTGTTTGTGACCGGGTAGCTTTCGAACTCTGTGGAGAGCATGCCCTCGGTGGATGTAAATCCCTTGCCCGAAACATGGCCATCGATGCTCGCCCTGGCGGCGGGCCTGATGCTCCTCATCTTTATGGTTATCTGGCCGTGCGCGCCAGGCGGCAAATTGGTGAAGGTCCAGGTGTTGATGGTACCGGGATCGGGTGGTGGATAGGACGTGACGAACACCGTTCGCGGGTCATAATCCTCTTTGACGATTAGATCTGTAGCCTGCAACTGATTATTTCCATAGGTTATGGTATAGGTCATAAGGCCACCCGCAGTTGCAGAAGAAGGACCGTCCTTTATTTCTTCCTCTTCCAGGGGCTCAAAACTTATTACCTCGTCTGCAATCTTTATGAAATCAATAAACGCAGATGTATCTGACACATTGCTATCCTTAAAAATTGAGATGTATAATTTCACAATGTTCTTGCCCTTAAGTTTGCTCTTACAGGCATCCAGGCTCTCTGAGAGAAAGGTTTTGTCTTTGTACTTATCATATTCCAGATCAAATCCATCCAGCTCATTCCACTTAGAATCGGACATTTCCATCTCAGAACATGATTTCTTGCAGGAAAGAATTCTTGCATCCTGGAGATTTTTGCTGTCGTAGCTGTTGTCTCCATCGCCATCTAAATAGAGCTCAACTTGAACTGATCCATCGCCTGATTGGGGATGTATCCACATGCTGAGCTGATCAAGATCTTCAAGTGGTAGCGGTTGGTCTGGATAGATGTATATTCTGGCATAATTGCCCTTGCTGTCTACAGATAGCTCTGCACAGCTGTCGCCGTGAAAACTCTGTCTCATAGAGACTGAAGCATCTGCGTTTTTTAGATGGCTGAGCCGATAATCCAGATCGGTGAGACAGAATGAACTATAGATTCCTACTTGAAAAAAGATAATAATAAGTATCAGAAAAATAAATGACCGATTGTAATGCAATAGCTTGCTCATACATTAGCGCATTTATGTAACTGTAGAAATACCATTCGCTCGACAAAAAGCCTGGAATATATCAGAGATCTATTTCGTGAGTGATGGCATTAGAAAATCCACCTGAGGCTTTGGCTAATTTGCGCCAATTCATCTTAATCATAAATGACCTAGATCAGATCCACATAACCTCTACATGAAAAAAAGGGTTATTAACTTCGGCGATAACCGACTATTTGGCGGGGTAGGAGAGTGGGGACTTGTCCTTACCGCCTGGGCAGGAGGAATGGGAAAGGGAGTATCCTCCTGCCTGGAATCCCTCAATTCTTCTTATCCATCCCTTCCGGAAAATCCATCCATGCAATATCAGTTGGCAAATCGTTCTTGCTCTTGCAAATCATTCCTGCATATTGAATATCGCTTCCGTTTTCCAAATCTGAACGGATCAAATCTAAGCAAAATCAAGTTTCAGATCAAATAGCAGATCTGCTGCAACAATTTTTCAGGTGATGGGTTTTTGGCATTCGAGCAAAAGAGATGTTTTTAATTATTGATTATTTAGTCGCCAATCTCCAAAGCCCTTCTTAGCTCCTCGATTACAATGGGTTTGCTGATGTAATCATCCATGCCGGCAGCCAGGCACCGTTCGCGGTCGCCCTTCAGGGCGTAAGCGGTTATAGCTATGATCCTGGGCCCATTGGGCCAGAGCTTGCGTATCTCTTGCGCGGCCACCAGGCCGTCCATTTCCGGCATCTGCACATCCATGAGAACTACATCGTAGGGTTGACGCTCTAAGGCCTGCAGGACCTCGAGACCATTGCCAGCCACATCTGCGCTGTAGCCGAGCCTCTTTAGCATCTGAATGGCGACCATCTGGTTAATGGCATTATCTTCCGCCAACAATATGCGCAGCGGTCCGGCAGTCTTCCGGCTGACGGCAGGTTTTGATTTATTGGTGTAAGAATCGGCTGGAATCGATACTTCTTCTACTTCCTCGGCTATAATTGTAAAATGGAAGGTAGAGCCCAATCCCTGCCGGCTGACCACCCAGATCTCGCCGCCCATCAGCTCCACCAGCCTGCGGCTGATGGCCAGGCCCAGACCCGTTCCGCCGTACTTGCGTGTGGTGGTGGAATCTATCTGGGAGAACGATTGAAATAGCCTGTCCCGTTTTCCGTCAGGAATTCCAATACCAGTATCGCTAATGGAAAAATGAAGCTCATATTGTCTGCCATTCGAGGTCTCTGCCTTCTCCTGGCTCTCATCGGTTTTTATCTGCCCTACATCTCCTGCCTGCGGGGCAAAATGTCCTGCTTGTCCTGCCTGCTTTTCCTCTGCCTTCAGCCTCGCTTCAGCGATTTTTTCTACTTTTATGGGCTTTGCTGTCAAAGCGATCTCTATCGTTCCGGCATGCGTGAATTTTACGGCATTGCTCAGAAGGTTGACCAATACCTGACGAAGCCTGGTGACATCGCCTTTGAAGTATGCTGGAATCGCGTCATCCAGGCAACATTTTATTGCCAGCCCCTTTTTCTCTGCGTCCGCTTTTACCAGATCTGTGGCCACAGCAATGCATTCTCGCAGATGGAATGGGTGGCTGTCCAGCTCCATTTTGCCCCCCTCAATCTTTGAGAAGTCCAGTATCTCATTTATAACTGAGAGCAAGGAGTTGCCGGAGCTTCTCACAGTCTCTACATAATCCATTTCTTGTGGAGTCAAGTCCGAGTTCAGGAGCAATCCGGTCAGACCCACTACGGCATTGAGCGGCGTTCTGATCTCATGGCTCATGTTGGCCAAAAATTCTGATTTGGACCTGGCTGCCGCTTCAGCTGCCTCTTTTGCTTCAATGAGACCGTCTTCGGCCTGTTTTCGCTCCGTGATGTCGCAGATGGACTCGATGGCCCCGAAGACATTTCCTTGCGGGTCGTAAAGAACCGCGGCGCTGCCCAGGAGATAGGCGCTCCCACCCCTTATGTTGGGCATGTACGCTTCTCCCATGAGAGCTCTACCTTTTTTCTCAATATAGTTATATTTGTTCTCGATCTCTCTGTCGGCTCCTAAAACCAGATCGATAAGTATGGGCCTGCGAGATCCATAAAAAGGCAATGCATACTCATAATCGCCCTTTCCGATCATATCCTTAGCCAAGGTGCCGGTCATGGACTCAATGGCCCTGTTCCAGGCTACCACCACACCCTCTTTGTCGATTACGAAGGTAGCATCAGGCAGAAAATCGATGATGTCCATCAAGCGCTGCTCAGATTCCCGAAGAACCTCCTCCATCCTCTTGCGGTCGGTGATGTCCCTCGTCACCCCCACTAGAAACTCGTTTCCGGATTTATCCTTATAGAGGGTCTTTTTAACCTGGACTGTGCAAGTCACGCCGGGAGCGTAGGTATTCGTCTCCTCGTTTACGTTCTCTTCTCCCGAGATGAATACCTCCTCGTCCTTCTGCCGGGAGATATCTGCCATCTCTTGGGAAGGAAACAGCTCATAAGCGGTCTTGCCCAAAATTTCCTCTCTTGAACGGCCAAAGAGCTTGCAAGCAGCATCATTGACTAGAATTACCTGGTGCTGCCTGTCCTTGACATGAATCGGATCGCCAATAGAATTAATTATTTTGTAACTATTCAGCCACCCAATCAAAACCCTATTTTTCTTCCGAAACATCATGAATCATAATGTGTGATCATCAACCCAAAATTTAAATATTGATGATAATCATATAACT
>Ga0307377_10002417_pt1 | contig 22084 bp, 22 predicted proteins | sample TR3MG_FD_202535 | JGI IMG/M metagenome (GOLD analysis project Ga0307377, IMG submission 202535) | Soil microbial communities from Risofladan, Vaasa, Finland - TR-3 | ecosystem: Environmental > Terrestrial > Soil > Coastal area > Acid sulfate soil | place: Finland: Risofladan, Vaasa | collected...
GTGATGTTAGAAAATTGGAAATTGATTCATCTAGATTTGTAGTGGATTCAAGAGAACAAAATTCCAGTTTGTGAAGATCTTCCCGACGTCGCCAAAATGCTTCTTCTGGCATTTCAACAAAACGACAGCCAAGAACTGGTTCAGCATAAAAAATCAATGTTACAGCTCGAATGAGACGTTCAATATCAAAGAAACCATCAAAATTGAGAACACAATTGATTTGTTGATCAGCAGTAATGCCAAAAACATAAGTCAGTTTATCAATTTCACCTGCAGAAAACTTCCGAGGAATTTTGCTTTCAAGAAGTAGTAAATCCTCAAAATTAGAAATTGAATCAATGGCATGCTGTTTTCTACTTGTAATTGATTCATCTATAAAAGATTCTTCTGATAGATTCATATCTACAACACCAAATAGCTAGTAATAGTTGGAAATAATCCATCGTAAAATAACGAAAGATATCATCAACAATCTAAATTTGAATCAATGATATTAAAGTTTTTTTGGATTAATAGTGAACCAAAAACACTTTAACCCTTATTCTTAGTTATATAGCTGAAATCCATTGATCCCAAAAAACTATTGAAAAAGAATAGTTGTTGATCATCTTCAGGGATATTATCTTTTTTAGCTTCTTCTTCAAATTCATGTTTAAGTCGTTCTATTTCTTGTATAAATTTGAATTGAACTTCAATTAATTTCATAAGTTGTTGCATTGAATGAACTCTTAAAGTCATATTGTATACCTCAATATCAGATGGTTTAATGACCACATTGTCCAATAGATAATCTTTCCCTTTTTTTTCAATTATATCAATAATGTTTTCTATCCGAGCAGAAAATTCATTTGCAATCATTTTTTGAATATTATGGGATAAAGATAAACTCTGTCGAGCACTCAATGCATCATAAACAAGATTCTCTTTTGATAAAATTGCTCGCATAAAGAAATCTCTAGCCTCGTCTTCATTTTTAAAATCAATTTTGCTTGCTTCTTTTTGAACCCAATCGACTCTATTATCAATTTCTAAATTCCTCTGAGTGATCAAATCATTTGCATAATCAGACAAACGATAGAATTTCCCCCAATCAGTAGCAGTTTTTTCAATATCAATAATAATTAATTCATCCTCTAATAATTTCTTAACATATCGAATTGTTGTTGTTTCTGGTCTACCAATTAATTCAGATAATTTCTTTAGATTCAATGAAGAATAATATTGAATTGCTGTTACTATAGCAAATTTTACTTCATCATAAACTAAATCATTGAAATTCTTCTTTATCGTCTCAAATTTCTCTGAAGTTTTTACATCTTTATTCATTCTATTCACCTGTAAATAACTATATTATCTGAGTTTAAAAATTATTCCATTATAGAATTTATTCCATTTTGGAAAAACTTTAAATAGTACTCTGAATATATTTCATTTAGAAATTAATTCCATTTTGGAATAAATTCTAATTTGGAGGAAATGAAGAATTGAATCGAATAAAAAACTCAGAAAAAATGCGAAAACAAACACCCCAAGAAGCAAGGGGAAGATTAGATGTTGATGGAGGAGTAAAATATGCAAACGTCTGGAATTGAAAATACAAAAGAAGAATTAACGGTAGAAGTAATAGAGGCTAAAAATAAATTCAAACAATACCTATTTTATTTTAGTGGGCAACAAGCATCATTATTGGGATCATCTATAGTATCATTTGCGATTATTTGGTGGTTAACTATAACCACACAAAGTGAATTAATGTTAGGAATTGCGTCGCTAGTATCATTAGGACCATATATTTTTGTAGCACCAATAAGTGGAGTGCTTGCAGATAAATATAATCGAAAAACGTTACTGATAATATTTGATGCTTTACAAGCAATGGTAACAGTAATACTATCCATTCTATTCTTAACTGACAATATCACAGTAGCGATTATCTTTGTAATCTTAGGTGTTAGAGGAACAGCCCAAGCATTTCATCAACCAGTTTCTATGGCAGTAGCACCAACAATGGTGCCAAATGATAAATTAAGCAGAATGAACGGTTTGAACTACTTATTCAGCGGAGCAATAAATATTATCGGTCCAGTTGTTGGAGCAGCATTGTTAGCAATTCCAGGTATTAATATTGGAATGATTCTCTGGATAGATGTAGGAACTTTTGCAATCGCAATGATTCCATTGATTTTCATAAAAATACCTTCAGTAACTAAAAAGGAAAAAGAAGAACAAGAAAAGCAATCTTTTATCACACAGGTATTGGATGGAATAAATGCATTAAGAAGAACAAAAGGAATGCTTGCACTACTATTTGGTGCGATGTTGATCAATTTCTTTAACACGCCTTTAATGGCTTTATTATCTTTATTTGTGAATAAGACACATATGGGAAATGAAGCGGATTATGCGTTAGTTGTTGGAATGTTTCAGGCAGCTATAGTAGTAGGAGGATTAATTATGTCATTCTTAAGAGGAATGAAAAGACCAGTCCTGTTCATGATACTAAGTGTAATATTTATGTATGCTTGCCAAGCAGCATTAGCCTTCGTTCCAACAGATTTTGGTGGACGTTTTTGGGCAATAGGATCATTATTGTTTCTATTTGCACTTCCAATATCAGTTGTAGATGTAATGTTCATTACAAGCATTCAATTATTAGTGCCAAAGGAAAAATTAGGAAGAGCAATTGCAGCAATTATGGCAATAGCACCTGCAATAAGGCCATTAGGACAATTCCTTTCAGGTCTCATAGCAGAATTCATTGGAATATCACTGATATTTATAATTGCTAGTGGAATTGGAACTATTGTAATAGTGATACTCTGGTTTACAACTCCAATGAAAGCTTTAGATAAAGAAATCGCACGAGTTATGAAGGAAGCAAATGGAAAAAACAAAGAGAAATCAAAAGAAATTGAAATAGCAAAAGATGGTTTCTACACTGAGGAAATAAAGAGAGAAGAAACTCCAGTATCAATTGATAAATTAACTACTCAGGGCGTTGGTTCTGAGTAAAATTCCTTTCTTTTTTAAACGAAATCTAGTAAATCATCTTCTTTATCTGGAAAGAAAGTAATATCAAATATCTTATTTTCTTTTTTGACTCTTTGAAACATTGATGAATCCTTAGTGAGTCCATGTTTTAATAATGAATAACCACTTGAAGTTGTAATCTTTTTTATTATTTCAAATAGTTCTTCTACTTCTTGATCTGATTTACTTATTATAAATGAGTTGGGATAATCAGAAGTGCCTGCAGAAAAAACAATACTATAATAATCCAAATTTTTCTTAAAGTCAATGATGCCTTGAATCATAAAGGGATTTTCAACTAGTTCGCAGGATTCAATGGTGAAACCGCTCTTCTTTAACCCCTTACAAAGAATATCTAAAAGCTCGTTCATAAAATAATAAAAGAACACTCTTTAATGAATTTATTTGAGTAGATTAAATCAGAAATAAATTCAAAACTAGATCAAGCGAGTGAAGAAAATTAGCATATTATAGTTGTTTTTTTTTACTTTTAATAAGAAATAATAGAAGAAAAGAGGTTGTTAATATCAAGATAAAAACTAATTTGAATCTTCACTTTCTTCAATTTTTTTTCTCCCAATAAAAGGCAATAACATTCCAACTTTTGATTGATAAATTTGGTATTCGTGACCAAACTCTTTGACCAATATTTCTTCTTCATATTTTGCCGTAAAATAATAACCAAAAATTCCAATTATTAAGGGGATTAAAAAATAATTGAGCATCGATAAAGGTATACCTATGAAATAAAAACAATAAGAAGAATACAAAGGGTGTCTTACAATTTTGAACGCGCCTCTGGTAGTAAGTTCTTTTGGTACACCCCAAGAAATAGCATCAATTCTTCTCGAGATTCTTCCAATAATAGCAATAATGGATCCAAATCCTACAAGCACTAAACCAACGTATTGGAAAACTTCACCAACAATTGGGATTGTAAAATTTAAGAAGAGAATAAAATTATCAATGTTAGCAAGATGTAGTATTGGCCAGCAAATGAAAAAAATCCAAAACAATATGCTAGAAAAAATAGTGATTATTTTTATTATGTTCTGTCCTGACCAAGCAGGATATTCTTCTGCTCCAGCTTTATATCGTTCCTTTTTCTTAGTATAAGTAATAATATCTAATGGAATATGAATAGCTAAATAGAGAAGAGCATTAGAACCAATAAAATAAGCAATTATGTCATAATTAATCACAATAATCACGGTCTGAATACACTTTAACCAACTATAAAGTAGTTAAAAATCTTTAAAGATATTTAAAGGAAATTTCTGAAAGAAAATAGAATTATTCAGTAAACATTGATTGTTTGCTATAATAACTTCTACCAACACCTTGCATTGTTTGAATGTCAATCTCTCCAAGGTCTACTAGAGCGTACATTGCTAAGATTGATTTTAAGCCTCCACGATAAGCAAATTCTTTAAGTTCTCGGGTAGCACCACTGTCACGCAAATCACGTATTTTGTTAAAAAATCGCCTATTGACACCGAAAATAGTTTGTAATATAATTACGAGCAAAAATAAGCCCCCAGTACCTCCTATCAAATAATAAACAACGGGAATGTCACTAAATGGTTCTAAAGTTGAAAGCACAATACCAGCTACAACCATTCCAAGACCCATAACAAAGAGAAGTATTCTCATAAAGAGAAAACTACGAATTAAACGGATGCCCATCATTTCAAGGTATTTAATACCGGGTTCAGATAAAATTTCAGGTGAAGGTTTCCACATAATAATTCCCTAAATATCAGTTGATTAAAGACTAAATAAAGGTTAACAATATAATCGAGAAATGAGTGAAAGAAAGAGAAATGGAGCCATCGGGGGGATTTGAACCCCCGACCATCTGATTACAAGTCGCTATAGAGTTAATTGTATTAGATTAAAACCTTTTTAAAATACATAAATCTAATTACAATAAACAAGATATAAGGTAATAATCAATAAAAAAATCTTTTATTTAAAAAATTTCTAAATGTTTTGATTAAAATGGTAAATTATCAAGAAGCCGAATTTTGGATGGCTTTAATCGCTTTAATTTTTTCATCAATAAGTATTGTATATTTAATACTAACCTATAAATTTAGAAGTAAAGCTGATTGGACTATTGAAAGAAATGGAAATGAATTAAGTATTACTAATAATGGGAATGGTAACGCAAAAGAAGTTAGTGTAATTGTTAATATTGGAGGTACTAAGCATCCGAGAGAATTGAAAGATTTTCCATCAAAAGAAAGTGATAAAATAGTAGTTCCAATTAATAATCAACCTTATTTTGTAATTTTAAAATATAAAGATCACTTGAATATTAAGAAGACAAAGAGATTTGGAAAGCGGAAAATATTGGATTAATAAAATTTAATTATTTCATATCAATTAGAGATCTTTGTAAAAATGTAACTGGGCAATCGTTAGCTACCAATGCATCTTTTAATTTGTCAAAAGTTGTTGTACCTATAAAACACTTCCGTTTTTTGTTCTTTTCTTTTATTATATCCTGAATTTTTTCACCTATATTTTGGTTAGCTATTAAGAAACCAACAGAACTTGTTTTATAGAATTTATCTACAAATCTTTCAATTTGATTTTCATTAACGTTCTTTGAATAAACTACAGAAATACCAAATTTCATATCAGAAAAAATGGGTATTACACATTTGCAAGTGAAGAATAATTGAGAATCTTCTTGATTGCTTCTATCAATATTAGTGACACCGATATCTTTTGTTTTAAAATATTCATCAATCAATTTTTCTAGAATTATTCCTTTGTCTTCAGATTTTTTACTTTTTAAATAATTATCAAATAATTCCTCTAGAATATTAGAATTTGTTGTGGGAACGTCTGATGATTTTTTTGTTTTTTTAAATGATTTTTTTGTTTTACCTACTTGACCTTCCGTAATTCTTTCACGAACACTATCAACAGGAGCATATTTTGAAGCTGCAATACTCATAGATTCAGGTAATGTAATATCCTCTCTAATTATTTTAAACAAAATATGTGTTTGTTTATCATTAATGAATTTTTTACCAATAGTGTGTATTAATTGTATACAAACTCCAAATTTTTGGCTAAGTAGATTTTTACAAATTGCTGATATAAGACTCTTTAAACCAAGAAATTCTTTTTCATATGAACCATTATTCTGACAATATTCTTCAAGAGAAGAAGGTATTTGGGTTTCAGTCATAATTCACCCAACGCCCAAGCTGCCATCTCACGAACATTCTCATTTTCATCATTAATTAGCATATTAAAAATCAAATCTTTTGATTCATAAGAATGTAATGACATTAAAGTCCAAATTGCAGAAAATCTAATTCTCCAATTTGATGAATTAAGAAATTTCTTAATTGTGGGCACTACAGATTCATTATTACTTTCACCAAGAAGCCATAATAATCGAATTATTTGTTCGTTATTTTTACAATTAGCTAAAATATCAATTATCTCTGAAGTTAAATTTGTATTGAAATTGAAATTTTTGTTAATTTTTATAATATCAAATATTTCACATGAAGATTTCTTTGGATTCAGTATTGAATTCAAGGTGGAATTAGTAGACAACCTCTGAAACTCCTTTCTTGGTTTATTTTTTGTTTTCTTTTTATTAATAGGTATCCCCATATTTGAGACTTTAGTTATTGATAAATCATGCAGAATTTTATAAACATCACTATATTTTTGGATTCCAAAAGATCTATTTCTTATTTGATATAAATCCATTCCTGAATGATTTGGAGTTCTAACTATTCTAGCTCGGTTTGGTGCTCTAGCTATTCTTGATTGATTTGGCAATCTAGCTATTCCTATCTGCTTTTGTGGACTAGTAATTTTTGTTTTATTAATTGGTTTATGTGTTTTGCGTGTAGTTGTCCTTCTAACTCTAGGTCTTCCTCTTTTGAAATATAGATTGTTAGATTTTTCAATCCTAGCTATTCTAATTCCTCTAGCTCTTATTGACTTAAGCAATTTTTCTTTAGCATCTTCAGAAAGTGAATTAGGAATATGAATATAACGATGCAAATTAGGTCTTATATGACTTATATCTCTGACACTGTCTACAGTAATATGAGATGATGGATACCTTCTCATTTGAAACAATCCTAAATTTCAACTTCTCATAATAAATTTCTATTCATATAAATTTTTCTTTGTTAAATTTTTCAAATTTTCTATTATGTAATTTATTCTAATAACATTTTTCAGAAACCTTTTTGTAAATATTTTTAGATTAATATTTGGATATTGTAATATAAGGAAATAGAGGATTGGAAATGAATAACGATGATTTTATTTTCCATATTAACCGATTGAATGGAATTGTAATGATTTTTAATGACACAAATTCTAAATTTAAAGTATATAGAAGTGTTGAAGAGAGTAATTTAGACAGGAATTTTGTTGATCCAATAAAAATATCTGAATATAAACAAGATATTTTATTAAAACTTCTTACTCAAGAAGAGTATCCAAATGTTCGTTATAATGTTTCAAGAATTATTTATGCACATATAGTTAATGATCTTTGTTCTGAAACAGAAGAGAAAGAAATATTACAAGCAGTTAAAAAGCAATTTGAAAAAGAAGAGATTATTCGAATAAAAGCTCTAATAGCTAATGTTCTGCAAAGAAAACTCGAGATTTCAATTGATTTTCTGAAAAAGAGTTTAATCAACGCTTTTAATCAAGAAAAAGATAGATTTTGGAAATTTGAGCTGTTAATAATTTTGCTCTCAAAAAATATTGGCAATGAATTTGATGAAAAACTAATCACAACATATACTAATGAATTTGAACCTACTCAAATTGAAGAGGAGTTCATTGGTAAAATTTTATTGCGTAATAAAATCCTGAAATTCTTTTCCAGTACAATAAAGGAAGATCAAAATATAACTGAATCAATTAAAGAAAAGCCTCACTCCGAGAATAAATTTCAAAAAAGTATAGCAGATATATTAAAGAGTTTGACTGATCCTAAATCTAAAAATCCAAAGGAAACATTGGCTAGAATTGGTTTATGGTTTAACTGTTACAACCAAGGTGGTTTAGAGTATGATAAAATGTTAGATGGGATTAGCAAACTTGAAGAAATGATAGGTGAAATTCCTGTTTTTTCTGTAAGTGAAATATTACCTGAAAATGAAAAAAATCTAAGATATGAGTATTTAGTATATGAACTTCTTATAATGAACTTTAATTCATTAAATCAATTGACAGCTTTTGGGATAAATAATCTCCTGAAATCAATACCTAATTTACCAATTATAGAAGACATAAAAACACTAGTGAGAAATACTAGTAATGAAGGATTGGTAACAAGATATTGTAGGGAATGGGAGATACAATATGCAAATTTAATCGATCTTATATATAAACATCTAAAATCTAAAAATCTCTTACCTGAAGAATTTCATTATGAGGGTAGACAATCTAAAATTGATGCAGTTAGAGAATTTGTAAAACAAGATGAAGAACTTAAAATTTTTAATTTTCTCACGGAACCATTAGATGCTCATTTACGAAATTCACTTGTTCATTATAATTATTATTTTGTTAATAATGGCGAAGAATTAGTATATTACAATATTTACAAAGGTGAATTAGTAATAAAAAGAATGTCAACCGAGGATTTTGAATCTAAAGTTATGTATCTGCTTATACACAGGAATATCTTCACGGTTAGAATAGCACAAAAACTATGCAAAGAAATAGGCATACAATGGATTAGAAGGGAGGAATTTGATAAGAGAAAAAATAATGGAGCCACTGAGGGGATTTGAACCCCTGACCAACGCATTACAAGTGCGTCGCTCTGCCAGGCTGAGCCACAGTGGCATAAGTGGATTTAATGCTTTACTTTCCGTTTTTTAAATTTTATTCCTAAATCCATAATTCTAGCTATCTTCTATTGTAACGGTTTTGATCGACATTACAGATGATATTAAATTGGCAACTATTACAATGTTCCTTATTTAAACAAAAATTCTCATTCTTAATTTGATTTAAAACTTGTTTTATTTTATCAGTTATATTTTTTTCAGAATTCTTAGTAAATTTCTCTAAACATAACTCTCCTTCCAAGTAATAATAACACCCAATTTCATCAATTTCTAAATCATCCCAACCCATTTCTATAATATGATGATTCAATAACAAAGCATAGAAATTAAGTGCATCTTGATCCTTTTCATACTTTTTTTTCTTATAATCTATTAGTCTAAGTTTTTGTTCCCCTTCTAGCATTTCTACACAATCGATAATTCCTCTTTGGTACTTATTCATTAGTTGTAGCTCTTTCCAAATAGGTGACCAATAGGATTTTTCTTCAAGTTTTCGATATCTTTTAAGTTGATATTTCCAAAATAATAGCTTGATTGGATTTTCAACTAATTTTGATGGTACAATGTTATTATAAATTGAAATATCATAATGCTGATGGAAAGTAGCAAAAAAAAGATGTAATTCAATACCATCAATTTCAGTATCTAAATAACCTCTATGTCTATATTCTTCGATATTTCTTCTATCTTTCAAGAATGCTTTCTTAGTTGGTATGGGATTTAATATTCTGTAGAGTCTAAATTTCTGAGGGCATTCTTGATAATACTGAAACTCCTTCAAACTAAGGTTTAATTCATTTTCACGAATTGTCAATATTATCTCTCTCCTGTAGATAATCCCTTAAGAAAAAGTGGATTTTTTACTAATACTTTCAGCATTCGAGTTATTGGTTCTTCAAAATCCTCAGAATCATCAAAAGTATAAGCTTTTGATAGTTCTTCAACAAAATTTGCCAATTCTTTTTTTGAAATAGGGCTTATTTTTTTCATCTCAAAATTTCTTTTTATCTTCTTCAACCTCTCCTGTTTCATTAACAATTGTTTTCTTAATGATAATATTTTAGAAATATTTTCAAGAGTAAATTGATCTCTTTTGAAATAATTTGAATAATACTCGAGCAAGCAATTATTTGCATAAGAAGATTTGCTTGCATTCAAACGCAAAGCGCAAGTAATATTCCTTGCTTTATCACGCCTAATTGAAATATATCCATTTTTTTCCAAAACAGCTAATTGCTTTCTTAATTGATCCCATTTCCAAGGACCTTTCTCTTCTAATTCCTTGATCCTGATAAAATTACTTTCTCCAGTAAGAACAAGCTTTTTCATCATAGAAACAATCAATGAATGATTACGAATAATTCCTAGTTTTCTAATTTCTTGGATTGTTTCTCTTATCCTATTGATTTCACACTCATCTTTCAGGTTTGTAGTTGAATTTGTTTTCAAAGCATCAATTACCATTTTTCTTAAATAGATTATATTTTCGTTTTCTATTTCATCCACTAACTAAAACCTCCTGAATTCCTAAAGGTTGAAAAGGCATTTCATCACGTAGAAATTTCATTGTGTGTTTCTTTAATGTAGAAAAGATTCTTTTTGATAGAAAAGTAGAATTTTTTGTTTGTTCTAATAACTTCCAAGGAGTGATTTTGTTTTGGGTTGCATTATTTGTAAGAATTATTTTGGAAGAACTTAATGCTAATGCAGAAAATAAGTGATGATGTTTTGGTAACAAGTGCTTGTAGAATTGAAGAACAGTTTTTGTTTTATCATCTAATGTAATAATTTTTGTTTGTAAAACTTCTTTTGCAATTTTTTGTATTACCTCTTCACCTTCTGAATTAGGTTTTACACCATAAATTAAATCGTATCTTTTTCCTCTTCTAGTAATGAAATGTGAAGGTAATAATCTTTTATCTCTAATGGTACGATTAATACAAAAAAGTGCTATCAGCTTTGCAAGTTCAAATTTATCATAAAACAATCCTAAAGAATAATTTCGATGGCACCAACCTCTAAATCCATCAAATGCTAATTCTTGTTCTGTGTATACTAGTTCTTTGATAATGGTACCAATAATATGATTAACACCATTTATTGCCGAATGGTAATTTGATCGTGCTGCATATAGAATAAAAGGAAGAAAATATTCCCCTCGAACCCTTCTTGCTTTTTCTCGAGAAGGTGCGAAAAAACCATACTGTTGGGCTTCCTCTTTGAAGGGTTTAAACATAAGACTTCCACAACCTCCTTCTAATTGTTGCCAGTATTGAAAATCCAATTCTGATGGAATAGATATTTTGTTGATGTAGTTAGTAATTCTCTTTTTAGCAGTTTTAAATGAAGCGAAATTTTGTGATACATTATTTGATACATCCAAAATGACTTCTCTATTTTGAAGGTTAACCTTAAGACAATGATTATTTCGGACTTTTGTAGCTATAAAGATTTCATTACCTCCAACTTCTAGAGAAGAAGGTTCTAAACTTTCAGGTCCTTTTTGAGGTTCCAGCAATGTTATGTTTTCGTAAAGTTTTCTTGGTTCTTCAAAATCATCAAGATATTCTACGTGTAGATTTTCTTTAAAATAAAAATAATCAGGCCAGGTACCAAAACTTAGATAATCAAGATTTCTGAGAGGTAGATAAATTGCTTTGTTTAGTGTTTCATCCACTATTGGACTGCCTGAAAGTATTAAGAATTCATTTTTTAAATCTAGATAATAAAAAGCACCCTTATGAACAGTTACACCAAATTCTTTAGATTTTTTTTGATCTTTTAAAGACTGATCAGTTATCTTTTTGAAATCTCTTTGAAGGATGTCAAATCGTGCATCCCAGTAACGTATCTCATATCTTTTCAGATGCTCATCAAATTTCATTACCATAGGTGAACCGCAGTGGGGGCAATAAAAAGTAGAAAAACCAATCTTGAATACAATTAATGGATTACTTAGTGCATGAATTTTTTCTCTACATCTTTCAATAGGACATCTGAAAGTAAAACCATCGGAAATGTTCCTATTAATAAAATCATTAACTCCTTTTGAATGATAGTGACCATTGACTCGAGAATCAAAATACTCACACCCGGGAGTATCTGGTGCAAGACATTCTTTTTGGTATCTATACAAAAGTGTTTTATCTTCTAAATTACTCTTCTCCATAACAAGATCAAGAAGTGAACATCTTTCTAGAGCTGTAAATCTTTGACATTTCCCACAGATATTTTCGTTATTTTTTGAAATTATTTTTGGCTTTCTTTTTTCTTCAGGTGAATGTTTGTAATATATTGATGCTTTTCTTTGAGTTCCTCTTCTCTTTTTACTTCGAGAAATCTTATCTTGGACATATAATTTACTCACAATTTGAGATACATGGGAAGGAGATTTTCCTATTATTTCAGCTATTTCCATAGCGGTTAGTCCAAACTCAATATTTTTTGATGATATTAATTCCAATATTATATCAGTTAAGGATTCATTTTCAGAGGGTACCATTTACACTTCCTCAACCTTAAAATTCTTTTTAATCGAAAACTGACTTAACCAAGGAATTGATACTTGCTCTGCTTCCAATCGTTCCAAGATGATCTTTCTTTGAAGCTGTACGGTTACTCCATTGGCTCGATTTGGTTTTTCACGTTTAAAAATCGCCACCAAATCCTCTGCAAATTGATAAAGAGGATTGTTAAAAGCCTCTTCTAAATCATCAAGATTTATATTTTTTACATCATCTGCCCAATTCTTTTGTTCTTCAATCCATTCTAAGTAGTAATTATGATCATCAATTTCCTGATTGGTATTTTTTATAGCTTCTTCTAATAATGTAATTTCTTTGGTAAAATTCAAGTTAGAAGGAAAAAGTCCTTCAGTTTCATATTTTTCAACAATTGATTTTCTGTTCTCTTCCTCACAAAACCCAAATAATGAAATCAATTGCGTTTGTAAGTATTCCTGTTCTAAATTAATGGTTATTTTTTGCCCTTTTCCTTCACGTTCGTATGATATCAATTGGAGCTCGGCTAGTTTTTGTAATGTCACACCAATCGTTTTAGGAGTTTTATTAGTTATAATAATTAGTTGTTTTACAAACCCCTTACCTACCCATTTGTTTTGTATGATACACAAAAGAAGCAAAAGTACAAAGATTTCTTCCATTGCATTAGTAAATTTCACTTCAATGCTTACTTGGATATCCGAGTGTCTCACTAAATTCATAATTAAACTCCAATGTAATATCTTCTGAATTTTTCTTTTTAAAGCACTAATTTTTGTCGTTAGAGATCCTAAAATTTACTGGATAGTAAAAAACTAGCAAATAACTTCAAAATTGTAGTATATTTTCCTAAATCACTCTCCTATTACTAGTAAAAAAATCGAAATAAGAAGAAGAAAATAGGATTAAATGCCTTTACTAGTAAAAAATTCCAATTAAAGAAAAAAAGACCTGACTTAGAAGCGCAAGAGTTAGAAAAATGCTACTTAGAAACATTAAAACGACTAAAAAAGACCCTCTTATATATTAGAGTGTAGTAAAGACTATTCCTATTTTAAAATTTTTAAAAATATAAAAGGAAAAGAGTATTGAGTAGTTTATTTGTTAGCTTCCAAATTTTCTAATCTCTTCTCAATATTTTCTAATCTATTAAGAACTTCTTTCATTTTTATTTCCAATTCCTTTATTCGAGCTATGTTAAACATACCGTTACTCATCAGTTTATCACCTATTCATAAATGATTAATAATTCTTCGCGTAGAACGTTAAGCAAGACCACTGTAAGTGGGCTTGTAGTGACCGCGAATCTGCGACTAGCAGAACTATTAGCGATTTATTGTTCTTATGAACATTAATTAAAATTATAGTTTATTTTTCTACTGAACATAGTTTGTAAATTCACTAAAAGTTTTGAAGAAATATCTTACAACTCCATTTCGAATAACATTATTTTCAATGTTTAAACCAAAGTGCAACTCAATATCAGATAATAATTTTTTATCATCTGAATTTATTCTAATAGAGTTTTCATAAAAAATCATCTTTTTTGCAAAATAATTCAGTAGGTCATTTGGTTTAAAATCAAGATATACGGGAGCTGCTCTATATCTCCTAAACTTTATTTTTCGACCATAATAAACCAAAAATTGCATTAGTGATAATTTTTCTTCCAACAGTATTTTCTCGAGAATTTCTAATGAAAGAGCATTTGTACCATTTTCAATTAATTGAAGCGTTTTTGTGCTTATACCTAATTTTTCAGCATATTCTTGTTGAGTGGTTTGTTGTCGTTTTTCCTTAACATAGCTCCCTAATCCTACAATCTGTAAATTTTTCAATAAAGTAAAATTGAAATAGCCATTTAGCAATTTTTTTTGATCAAAATCTTGAAATCTATATGCTTTAGTTGATTTTCGATTCCCTCCCTTTCGTAATTGTAAAAATTCTTTCCGCTTTATAGGATGATTACATATCAAGTGTATTTTATAGATTTCTTGGTACTTCCTTGGAATATATACTTGGTATGTTCCATCATCTCTTGTATGCAAAGTAGATTGAATTTGTATTGATTTTAAGAATAAGATAAAATCTTTAGCAAAATCCTTGCTTGTTGTAGTAAGTGTAACATTCCTATTAGCATAACTCCCATCTGCATCCATCACGCCAGACCAGTAATGCTTTCTGAAAGGTTCTTTCTTGAAAATAAGCGGTTCCTGTAGTGCATCATATTTTTTTCCACCAATTGGTTGGCTTGTGAGAAAGGAGAAAAGACGAACAACCCAAAGATTAGTGATAATTAATGTAGGGCTATTTTCGGTTTGGAGTTGAATTCTACCCGTTTGGTGGAATTGACTTTCAAACATCTTCTTTAACTGTCGAATATTTTCTAGGGAAAAATCAACAATGCTAACAACGTATTTTTTCAAGCTTCCATCGCCATTAATCATTCCAGAGAGATATGCAAGCTCTTCGGTAAGTTGGGTTGGCATCTTAAACGCTTCTCCTCTTGCAGACTCAAAAGTGCGGGTGGTAAAATCAATCTTAATCTCTTCCGGAAAACAGCGAAGAAATGGTAGAGGAACAAAACCACGCTTGAAATCTTTTCGTAGGATGGCACGCCACTCCAACACTTTTCGATTATCAGACTTGTAGAAGTAATCGCGTAATCGTTCAGCAATAAGAAGTTCTTGTTTAGCTATCAATTCTTTTTCTTCTGCTGATAATTCAACATAGGGAAATCTTGCTAAAATGCGATCAGATTGTTTTTTACGAATAAAATCATTACGTCGAACCATTACAGGATAAAGATGTAAATGAGTACCATTTTGTGTGAGAAAATCTATTACTCTATTTGTTCTTATAAGTTCGTTAGCATTCAGCCAGTGTTTAGTTGATGTTGGCTCAGAATCAAAATAAATAGGATCAGTTTGCCAATTAAGAGGAATAGCGTGACCCATTTTACCAACACCTAAAATTACTCTATTGTTATTTTCCTTTTATACTTCTTAAATGCCCCTTTGTACAATTGTACGAAAGATTAATTATTAAATTAATTATTTTAGTAAATAATTATTACTTTCGGTATACTCCTTAAAAAATAGCTATATAGTAAGCTAAATATATACTTTATGTGAAAATGTCAAGCTCAAAACAACTTCTAAACAAAGAAAGCAAACTAACAAAACATATACAAAAACTACTGATAGATGACTTGCCAAAAAAAGAATTGAATCAAATTATAACACAAATAAACTCAATTGAGAAACCAAAAAAGCCAATGAAACTGACTTGTAAATTAAAAATCAATCCCACTTTAGAACAAAAAGAAGTACTATGGGCATTAGCAGAAAATTGTAGATTGCTATATAATTATGGGTTAGCTGAAAGGTTGGATTGGTGGGGAAGAAACAAAGAATTACCAATAAAAGAGAGAGAACAACCTATTACATTCAAAAGTCAATCAAAACAACTTCCAGAATTAAAAAAACAATTCTCACGGTACAAACAAAATTATTCAAAAACATTGCAACAAACATTGAAAAGATTAGCAGAGGATTTCAAGTCATTTTTTACTTTAAGGAGAAATGGACATTTAGAAGCGAACCTACCAAGATTCAAAGGAAAGAATTATTTTACCACGCTTCATTATAACCAAATAGGATTTGAAATAGAAGGAAATTCAATAGCCTTTACCCACTTTTATCCAGAAAAAGGGAAAGAGAAAATTAAATTAGAATTTACTTTTAGTGAGAAATTTGATTTCAGCAAAAAAGTAGTAAAGCATATCGATATTTTTCAGAACCACAAAACGAAGGAATTCTTCATTGCTGTTGTCTATGAACCAGAAATACCAGCATATGTAGGAAATAGAAGATTTCAAGCCATAGATCAAGGTGTAACTAATATTATTGCAGCAGTGAATTCTCATGCAGGGAAAACATTGACAATTAAGAGTCCAAAAACGAATAATTACTGGCAACCTAAGATAAATGAAGTTAAGGCGAAACAAGCACATTGTAAACGTTATTCTAATCGTTGGTATTGGTACGATAAAAAGCTAAAACAAATGATTGCTAAAGAAAAGAATCAAAGAAGAGATTTCCAACACAAATTAGCGAAAAAAATTGTTGAAAATACTCGAGTAAAAACTATCATTATCGGTGATCTAAGCACCAAAAGAATGAGTAAAAGAAATGAAGTGAATAATAAAAAGTGGGAAAGAACTCTACGAAGAAATATGCAAAATAGTGGAGTAATAAACCAATTTGCTGGATTCTTATCCTATAAAGCGAGAAAAGTAGGAAAGAAAGTAATAAGAATCAGTGAAAGAAACAGCTCAAAAAGATGTTGTTATTGTGGAAAGAAAGAAGAGCGACCACTTTATGAAAGAACTATCAAATGTGATTGTGGGTTAGAAATAGACAGAGATATTAATGCTGCTGTGAACATTTTACAAAGATTCTTTGCGGTACTATCCCTATCACAAAAACGCCTTGTGACCAGGCAACAACTCTTGAAAGGTTTTCGAGAGAAGTTTTTTGTGAGAAACAATCTTGAGATACGCTTGCCTAGCTAAATCTTGAGAATTCGCAAGAATAACAATGAGTTCATTGTTAAGGTCATAAGTCAGACGCTCTTTAATAATCTATGTTTGTTAAAAAAATACCAAAGTGATATTACTCAGATTAACAAAAAAAACGAGAAAATTAAAGAGAAAGTAGTTGTTTAATTACTAATATGTTATTAGTAATTCGGTGATGTAAATAGAATGGTTTTAGATCTTTAATTTGTTTGATTGCTTCATCATGTTGTAATTTATCTATTTTCACTAAATACGCATAAGTAGCTCCAATTTCCAAGGTGCTAATATCTAAATCCTTAATCTTCTTTAATTTTCTCAAAATTGCTTTCTCATTAACAGTTAGATCTTCATTTGTTTTAAGTTCAAAGAGATGTTTAGGTCTGTTGAAAAAATCCCTTGTTAAAGCTGGAGAATATGGTCCTCTAATATACAAATCAAAATAATATTTGTCAAATTTTATTCCTTCAAGTTGTAATAGAAAAATTACTTTTTGGACTAAAATTCTATTATTAAATTGATTAATATCAATATTATTCATTTCAAGTTCTTTGAAACAAGCAATTACTTTATCAAAATCATTCACTTTTGTCACTTCCCATACAATTCAAGAAATCACATAACCAAGACTTCACTCTTTCCCAATCCTCTAATCCTAATTCAGTGATTTTATATTGAGTCATTTCTTTTTCATCATAAAGTACTTTATCTTCAGTAATGTAACCCAATTCGCGTAGTTTTCTCAAATTTGAATGTAAAACACCATCAGTAAAATTTAGTGTCTGTAATTCTCTAAATAAAACGCCATCATCTTTATACGGCACCAGGTTAGTTAATATTAAAATCCTAGCCAGTGTGAAAATACGAGGATTCAATGATTTAGAATCTTTCATTTTAGTTAGAAAACTATGTGGTATATTTATCACCTTGATCTGTTGATTTTGTGTTTATTATTTGGTATATTATTCGATTAGGAACTTTTAAATACTGCTATTGAGATTATAAGTATAGTAATTTCAATTTTTGAAGTTAATTGAATAGTAATATGAAGAGGTAGAAGTGTGTGTTGAAAAGACATAAAACATTATACTCAGCAATATTTGGAGCAATGATAATCACAACATTGGTAATGCCAAACACAGTTGCTGTATCTAAAGAGATTACTAACTCCTTTGAGCATATTGCCAAAGAAAATGAAGTTACTACAAAAATTGAATTAGTAAACGTAACTAATTTAATTCACAAATCGATTGAGATATATGAGACAATTTGTTGGGAAGTAATAGATTATCAAGGCAGAAATCACTCTATATGGAATTCAACTTCAATAATAGCAAATAGAGAAATTTCTGATGAAAGATTACTTTTATACAATGTTACTGTTTGGTTTAATACTTCAGATCCTGTAAAATTTTACTTTAGTAAAAGTCTAACTTTAAGAATGCAAATTTTCCTACCTTTAAATCCAATTATTAGAGGAGCGTTCATTTCGACAGCGTCACCTATTTTCATTTTTACTTTATTAATTACATTATTCTCAATTACAAAAATAATGAAAAAAGGAAAAGGGAAAATCAAATGAGTAACCATACAAAAAATCAGATAGATATTGGAACTATATTTATATCGGCTATTTTAGCCTTTATTGGAATTGGATTGCTAATAGACCCTAATTGGATGGGACTTAAAATATTCGTACTAATTTTCTCAACACTTATTGGATGGATAATTAAAAATGTAATAATTTTTACATTAGAAAATGGATTTGACATTCGATATAATGAAAAAATAGGGTACACATATAATCATAAATTTACTAAAAAGCAATTTAACATGATAATGAATTTTGTTCAATTCTTTTTTACTGCTCTATTAACAATAATTATTGATGATTTAATTAGTGAAAAATTAGGGAGTTTTGCTTCTAATTTTGCTCAATCAAAAATCCCCATTCCGTTAGGTATAGCATTAACAGTATTTTCAATATCAATTCTATTTTTTGGGCAAGATATTATCAAGCAAATAAATGCTATAAAAAAATCGATTAGAAATTAATAAAGAAGGTACGATGAAAAAATGAATAATTCAGAAAAGTTCAAAAAAAATAAATCAAAGATTCAATTAATGGGATTATTTCTATTAATAGGTTATTCAATATTCCTAATAACCCCTCAAATTAAAAATAGTAAAGCTATTAATGAAGAATTTTCAACAGAGATTTTTGAGGGATTTGAATCATTAAAAGTAAGTGAACTCCCTTCAAGTGAAAAAAACCGATTAGACAGAAAAGGAGATTGGATATATAAAGATAGAAGATTAGCAACATTACCTTTACTAAAAAATAATGAATTTGATATGTTACCGCTTTTGAAGAAGAATGAAATGTTCAATATTACCTTTGGAGGTTTGAAAGGATATCAATATAGCATTACTCTTAACGTTAAGACATACCTTAATTCTACTGAAATACTGAGTGAAAATACTGGAGATTTAGATCTAAGATTATTTAGTTCCAAGGATAAATATCTAATTGCTACCTCTACAAATTCAGAAGGAATTAATGAGTTTATCAATTTTAGATGTGAAATAGAAGATAATTATACAATTGTTGTTTTACATGATTTAAGAGATTCTACAAAAGAATATGCCACAGGATCATTGAAGATCAATACCTATAATCCAAATAATTTCATATATAGATCCTATTTTGAAGGGAGAACAATGAAGAATAAACCCACGATATTTTCTAATTGGACATTTTATAGTAACATTGATATAAAAGGTACATTTGTTTGTTCAACTCCTGAATTGGACTTTTATAGTATAAGGCATTATAATAATATTAGTTCAGAAATTCCATCCCAAATAGATAATGCTCAAACCTATGGTAGTAATATGAGCTTATATGATTGGAATAATGAATACAATATCAACTATATCGAAATTGAAGCAGAATGGGGACAAGGTTTTGCAACAATAGCTTCAACAACAAAACAAGCAATATGCCAAATATGCAATTCACAAAATGATTTCATTTTAGGTAATGAGCTTAATTTAGATTTAGCATTAGTAATAAAGAATACTGATTATGTAAGTCCAGATGTTAATGGAATTTATATTTTGAAACCTAATGGAGATAGAATAGACATCGGGTCAAATATTAATGGAAATTCACTTCATATAAATAAATTAGTTTTTACTCCAGACAATATTGGAACATATACTATACAAGCAAAATATGAATTTTATCCTGAAGATTCCTATCAAAATCTCACTGTTTTTAATGTAGTTAATGGAATTGATACAAACCCTGAAATTATTCATTCTGGATATTATGGCCCTTCTGAATTGGATATCTATCAAGTTTATTTTAGAATTAACTCAACTGGAAATCAGATTTTAAATGCTAAGCTTTTATACAAAGATAATGAAAATGATGCCTTTAAAGAAAAAGAGCTTTTATGGTTAATTGATGATTTCTACGGTTTATGGCTTGAGGATATAAACAATATTGAAGAAGTTTATTGGAAAATAAATTTCGTGAAAACTATAAACAACGGCACTAAAGGAAGTGTATTTCCAATAACGATCGTTATTGCTAGTATCTTTATTACTACAATGGCAAATAGAAAAATATTAAGAAAATCGAATAGAAAAAATACTTCCTAAAAAAATTAATCGTTTAAAACAAGGATTTGAAAAAAATGGATTTAGGTGAAAAGAGAGTTCAAGAATATTTGAAAGAGATAACTAAAACAACAGATTCTAATCTGATAATAGATCTAATAAAAAAAATTGGCATAGAAGTAAATAATTTTAGAATATCAAATGGTGTGAATATCTTTTGTGATCTTTTAGAAAAATTCGATGATAAATCTATTATCCTAGAAATATTAAAAGAGATAAGATATGTTGGATCGGATGCATCAAAATGTACAGATACAATTAAGAAAAAAATAATGAATGATATTGGAAAGGATTCAAAAAATATAGGAATAGATATCATTTGGAATTTTGAAAATTGGAAAAGCTTAGATTATTTAATTAACTTGTACAATGAAGAAAAGGAAGATGAAGTAAGGAAAACTATTATTATAAAACTTAAAGAATATTTGAAAGATCCTAATTCAAATTGGGAAAAAATAAAACCTACTATTTTCAAAGCGATTAAAGATACAAATGAAAGTATTCGTCAAATTATTCCTTCTATTATTTCTAAAAAGCAAAATAACAAAGAGAGTATTGATTTATTATTGAGTGCTTATGATGAAGAAAAATCTTCGATAGTTAGAACACGCATAATAAATGCTTTTAATGTAATGATGCCAATAGAAGTTCTTGGAAAGTTAGAAAAAATTACCAAAGAGAGTAAAAATTCAGAAGAAATAATAGCAGCCCATACAGCTTATGATAATATAACAAGGCATAGAACAGGATATGATGGAAGGGCTGATTATATAAAGGAAAGAGATAGAAAAGAATTTTCATGGAGTGATTTCACTCAAGTTGCTGGAGTGATTATTGCACTAATTGGTTTGGTTTTATCAAATATTGAAGTTTTAAAAAGTGAGAATAAAACCATTCCAATTCTTGTCATGACTTTAGCTTCTATAGTAATTATTTCCTATGTAATTTTAGGGCTAACAAAATTTGTAAAATTTCTAAAAAACAAGTTCAAATAAATAGGCTAAGAAAATTTTGAAAGAAATTGTTTGCCACGATGGCTAACATTATTTTCTTTGCTAATTGTTTTCTTTTTTAAATTTTCTCAATGGATCAATTATTAGTTTTTTTGTTCTTTTTCCCTTTTAAACTAGATTGATATTAATTCTTATAAAGATAAGAAAGAAGTATCATGAATATGAGAATTTATCATTGCTGATATAGCTGGATGAAAACTATGAAAAAAATAGAAAGCGGTCCAAATGGAGGATACATAATTCCTCATCCAATTACTTTAATTTCTGCTTATGATAAGGATGGTAAAGCCAATGCTTATGCTCAATGTTGGATTATGAATATTGGTCATAAACCACCTAAAATTGCTTTAATTACTCGAGAAAAAAGATATACATACTCTCTTTTCAAAGAATCTGGTTTTTTTGGTGTTAATATTC